>Ga0070741_10001534_pt1 | contig 69632 bp, 66 predicted proteins | sample Coa_R1_4_FD_66440 | JGI IMG/M metagenome (GOLD analysis project Ga0070741, IMG submission 66440) | Surface soil microbial communities from Centralia Pennsylvania, which are recovering from an underground coalmine fire - Coalmine... | ecosystem: Environmental > Terrestrial > Soil > Unclassified ... | reverse complement strand
TTCATCCTTGCCCTTCTTATTTTGCCCTTCGTTAGCGCTCCTACCCTTGCGATAAATGGCGGCGCGCCCGCATCATCCGAAATCGCGTCGCAGGCAGTGATGATCGTTTCGACCCGTGGCGCGAGCTGCACCGGCACGGTGATTGCACGCGACCTTTTGCTCACCGCCGCACATTGCGTGGCGCCGAAATCAAACTATGCCGCCGTGATCTCGGTCGGCAGCGCGCCGCGTATTGTGCCCGTTTTGAAGGTCGTATTGCATCCGCGATACGACCCGCAGCAATTCGAGACGCGTAAGCCCTCGCCTGACATGGCGATCGTCAAGATTTCGGAGCCGCTGCCCGCGCGCTACCGCGTGGCAAAACTCTCCTCGAAAGCGGCGTTTCCGAAGCACGGCGAGATGTTCACGCTCGCGGGTTTCGGTTTTGCGCGCGATGGCGACGAGCGTTCGGCGGGAGCCCTGCGAAGCGTGACGCTGCCAAACATTGGCTCGACGGGCGATTCGATGATCCGCGTCTCCGCCGGAAACGGCGGGACGGCCGGAGCCTGCACCGGCGATTCCGGAGGGCCGGCCTTCTTGGACGGTGAAGTGGCGGGCGTAATCGGCTGGACGAGCATTCCGGCGGGCAAGAATTGCGGATTTACCACCGGCGTTACATTGGTGGGGTTTCAGCGCGACTGGATCGAACAAACCATCTGGCAGCTGGGCGTTCATTAAGCGGCGCGCCGTTCGTAGCGGTGATGCAGACCGCCTAGGATCGGCCGGCCAATAATTTTCTTGCCGTGGTACCTCCGGTCTACCGGGCGATGTTCCGGGGCATCATAGTCCAAGCCCCAGTGGGGGCGGCTTTCGTTGTAATACGCTACATATTCTTTCAAAAGACTTCGCAGATGGCGCTCGTTTATCGGGACGATGTGGTTCAGGCATTCTCTTCGCAGCGTCGATATGACCCTTTCGACGTAGCAGTTTTGCCACGGCGACTGCCGATCAACAGGGCGGTCGACTACCCCGAGCGCCTTCACCCGCTTCCGGAAAACGGATCCGTAACACGAGTCCCGATCGCGAAGCAGAAATTTTACTCTGTTTTTCTCGCCTAACGCCGCGGCTATTTGATCGGCCAGCCAGTCCTGCGTCGGATGGTCGGTTACTTCAAGATGGAGAATCTTCCGTCGTGCAAGTCCCAACACGACAAAACCGTACAGAAGCCGATAGGTGGCGGTGACCACGACAAAGAGATCGGCGGCAGCCGTTTCTCGCAGATGATTGCGAAAGAAGGTTTTCCAAGCAGGCAAAATGCGCCGGGGAGGATCATACGGGCCGTGGAATCCCAGACCGCGTATGAACCGGGCCACGCTTGAGTGGGATATTTCAATGCCGAGTTTCAGGAGCTCGGCACGGATGCGGGGCCCGCCCCAGGTCGGATTTTCATCCCGCAACCTGCGGGCCAGGTCGCGTATCTCTAGCGGGAATTTGTTCGATCCGCCCCGATGGTCGCCATACCGCCATCGCCAGAAGAAACGGAATCCCTGCCGGTGCCACACAATTACAGTCGAAGGATGCATGACGGACATCCAGCGATACGCTTTCGGCCAAAGCCGATACAGCAGAATCCAAAGGTGCCGGTCTGCCTTCGGAAAATGTATGCGCTTGGGATAGCGGCGCTCTAATACAGAGAGCTGATTTCGCAGCGCTATGAGTTCAAGTTCGAGGGACGCACGCGAGCGGAGGCGAAAAGAAAACAGCTGCACTGCCGCCCATAGAATCGCGCGCATGCGTGATCTTCGCTGGGGATCGGGATGAACATGTGTCCGTCGCGGAGCTAGGGCTCTTTTCCACCGGTTTTTGGCAGCCTGCGGGCCTTGGCGGAAGTTAAGGACTGCATCGACTACATTTCGATGTAGCCATCCGAAAATAAGTTCGGTTTCGTCGGGTCTTGTCACCTCCACTGCTAGAGCATCATTCCTATTAACACGTTGAATTTAACTCTTGTCGGCATTCCGCCGTATCACTACAGCACGATGAAAGGCGTTTAGCCCTTCGGCGGCATCGGGATGATCATCGACACGCGTTTCTTGTATTCGACGTAAGCGTTGCCGTGGAAGCTCACGAGATCACGTTCTTCCAGCAGCATGCCGATGACGATGTAGCCGGTGGTCGCGATCGCGAAAAGCAGATGGCCGGCGGTCATCATCGGGATTGCCCAGAATGCGAGCAGGAAACCGAAATAGATCGGATGTCGCACGAACTTGTAGAACAGCGGAGTTCGGAAGCTTGGATGATTAAACTCTTGCCCCTGCGCGTGCGCGTAGACTTGGTGCAGCCCGAACAGTTCGAAGTGGTTGATCAGGAACGTGCTGACAAGCACCGTCACCCAGCCGATCCAGAAGACGGCCCAGAGAATCGTCGCAGCCGTCGGGTTGCCGACCGACCAAATCACATCGGTCATCGGACGCCATTGCCAATAGAGCAGCAGTAGGATGAGACTCGCGACGAGCACGTAGGTGCTGCGCTCGACCGGGCGCGGCACGAATTGCGTCCACCAGCGCTTAAACTCCTGCCGTGCCATGACGCTGTGCTGAGTTGCAAACAAGCCAAGAAGGATAACGTCGACGATCAACGCCTGGACTGTGAACGGTCCGCCGCCGCCGATATCGATCGACTTCGGCACTACGAGGTTGCCGACGAAGCCGATGGCGTAGAGAAACGAAATAAGAAATATAACGTAGCAGATTGCGCCATAGATCAGTGCTGCCATTGTTGCCCCCAAGGTTACCTGAGGCACTTGTGCCGCCATTCAGAAGCTGCACCACCACTATAGCTTACGCCGCTTGATTGGCGCCGCAATCGGCAGCCGGCTACCGCTATGGCGTCAGCCGCGAAGCCGTTATGCTACGTACACAACAATGACGACCATCCTCGACAGAATCCTCTTCACCGTCGGTGTTCAGCTTTGCCGCGCTGCTGCCGAGGGTATCGGTCAGCTTGCGGAAAAGGCGTAGTCGTCGGTGCTCTTTGATGTGAAGATCGGAATTCCTGTTCTCTATTCAGAATTCCCAGACACTGAGATGCGGGAAAAATCCAATTTATCCCTGTTCTTTTCGCTGTTTATTAGGGAACGGCTCAGCCAGAGGCTGAATCGCCGCAGACTACGTCATGCACCACCCATTCTTTCTCCTATTCTCTGGCGACGAACGTTGGTCGAGTTTGTCGGCCGGATAACACCCCGCAACACCCCGCCCGTTTATAAATTTATTAACCAACACAAGCTCCTAATTACAAAGGTTCGTCCTGTATGAAAGCCTGCTCGTGCTGTTCGCTGCAGGCAGCACTGGAGCGCTGACATGGGGCCTGCACGCTTTGCCTTTTTAACGGCAGTTTTCGTTTGTCTGTTTTCAAGCGGATCGGCGGCCGGCGAAAACGGTGTTTTCAAAGATAAGATCGTCTTCGGACAGGCCGCGGCTCTTACTGGACCGGCGCAGCTTCTTGGCCAGGGCATGCGTGAAGGTATTCTCGCGGCGTTCGCGGAAGCCAATCGAGTCGGCGGTGTTAACGGGCGAAAATTAGAGTTGAAGTCCCTCGACGATGGCTATGAGCCCGAAAAGACAATTGACGCTACCAAGAAGCTGATCAACGAAGAAAAAGTTTTCGCGTTGGTGGGTGGCGTTGGAACGCCGACATCGAAGGCCGTCCTGCCCATCTTCACCGAGGCCAAGGTGCCGTATATCGGTCCGCTCACAGGCGCGGAATTTCTACGCAATCCCTATAAGCGCTATGTCGTGAACGTTCGCGGCTCCTATTTTCAGGAGACGGAAGCCTGGATCGAACACTTGACGAAGGATCTCGGCATTTCGAGGATCGCCATCCTCTACCAGGACGATGCCTTCGGACTGGCAGGACTCGCGGGGGTCGAGCGGGCGCTCGCCAAGCGCAACATGTCGCTGGTGGCCTTTGGGTCCTACATACGAAATACAACGGCGGTGAAGACGGCTCTTCTGGATATCATGAAGGCGCAACCGCAGGCGGTGGTGACGGTCGGAGCCTACAAGCCGGTCGCGACATTTGTGAAAGTTGCACGGCAGCTGAAATTCGATCCGGTTTTTGTCGCAATATCGTTTGTCGGGTCGGATGCCCTCGCGCACGAACTGGGCGGTGACGGCAGTGGCGTCGTAATCAGCCAGGTCGTGCCTTTCCCGCGGGACATGAATGCCCCCGTGGTGGCGGCGTATCAAGCGGCGCTGAAGGCGCTGGATGCAAACAGCAAGTCAGGTTTTGTATCGCTTGAGGGATATGTCGTCGGCCGCCTGGTCGTCGAGGCCTTGAAGCGGGTGTCCGGTGAGCCGACACGGGAAGCTTTTCTAGATGCGGTCACAAAGGGCGAATTCGATTTCGGCGGCGTGAAACTGAATTACACGGCCGAAAAAAATCAAGGTGCAGACCAGGTTTTTCTCACCATCATACAGCCAGATGGATCGCTCAAGCCGGTGACGCGATTGCTCAAGACATCGGCGCGATGATCAAGGTAACTCTTTGGATGCCGCGCAAATGAAACTGATCTCCCCCATATCGAAACTTCACCTTTGGTTGGGCCACGCCGTATCGCGCAGTTGGTTCGGTACCATCCGCGGGCGGCTCTACATCGCGTTTGGTTTCACCGCGAGCATGGCCGTGATCGGCTCGCTGATTGCGCTCTATATTTTTACGACCATCGGTGACACCACAACCGAGATCGTGTCGCGCAGCACGCCCGCAATGGTCGATTCGCTCCGGCTCGCCGAAGAGACGAACAGTCTGCTTGCAACAGCGCCGAAGCTCATGGCCGCAAACAATGAGGAGAGCCGTGCGGCGATTGCCAACGAATTAAACGAGAAGGAACACAGCTTTTCCGGGCTCATAGAGCAGCTGCGTAAAATCACCGGCAAGGACGACATGGCGATCGCGGCTGCCAAAGACTCCATGATGGGGCGATTGAACACGTTGAACCAAGCGGTGGCCGAACGCATTGCAACCGCGCATAAACGCCAAACAATGGCCGTCCAGGCCCGAAAAACACATGAACAGTTTTTCGCGGCCATTAACACGGTCATCGACGATACGAACTTTGAGTTCATGACGACGACCAGAAGCATCGGAACTGATAGGTCGATTGAGCTTGTCGAATTGCTGCGGCGGGCACTGGAGGTTCAGTCGGAGATCAATCTGTTCGCGGGACTTCTCACCGAAGCTTCGCTGGTTACGGAGCGCGCGCGCCTTCAGCCGCTACGCGACCTCATTGGGTCGGCGGAGCGAAAGATCAAAGCCAATCTCAAAGCAATGCCGGACAATAAGTCGCGGCAACAGTTGGTGAAAATTTACGAGAGCATGGCCTCGTTCGCTGGCAAGGACGGAATCTTCGATTTGCGAAATCAAGAGCTCACGTCGCGCGAGGAGGCCGATTCGACATTTGCAGAAACGGCCCAAGAAGCAGCGAAACTGAAACAGGCCGTGGGCCGTCTAGTTGATTTGCACAACCGCAATACGCAGGTCCTTGTTTCCCGCGCCGAGGAACAAATCCGTGCCGGCCGAGCAAGCCTGATTATCCTCGCTATCGTGGCTCTGGCCGCTGCGGCTTTGGTGGCGTGGCTCTATGTTGCGAGAAACCTCGTTCGTCGGCTGGGGGTGGTGAGCGAAGCCATGCGCCTGATCGCCCGCGGCGATACAGATGTCAACGTTTCGGAAGACGGCCACGACGAAATTTCCGATATGGCAAAGGCGCTTCTGGTTTTTCGGACGGCGACGAATGAAGTCAATACAGCGCGTCTCAGCGAAATCGAGCGCGCACAGCAAGCCGAGAGTCGCCGTCAGGAAGTGGATCATGCGATGGCCGATTTTGAGCGAGCCGTTTCCGATGTGGTTGGAGCCCTGGAGGGTGCTTCCAAGCACATGAACGATTCCGCCAGCACCATGATGATGAGCGCAAGCAACAATCAAGCGCACGCGGCGGCCACTGCCAGGGCTTCAGCGGAAGCGACGACGAACATTGAGAATCTTGCATCGGCTGCGGAGGAAATGGCGCGGTCCGTCCAGCATATTTCGACGCAGGTTCACGATTCTGCGGCAGTAGCGCGGCAAGCCATGAGCGACGCGGAATCTGTAGCAGCTGTTGTCAAGAGTCTCACCAATTCAGTGGCTCAAATCGGAGCTGTCAGCGAACTCATTCAGAGCATTGCGGCGCAGACGAATCTTCTCGCGCTCAATGCAACCATCGAGGCCGCTCGTGCAGGCGAAGCGGGACGCGGCTTTGCGGTTGTCGCGCAGGAGGTAAAAAGTCTTGCGACGCAGACCGCAAAGGCGACCGAAAGTATCGCCAATCAGATTTCAGAAATTGAAGCTACGACCACGCATGCGGCCGATGCCATGAAGGGCATCAACAATACGATTGCCCGGCTGGATGCGATCGCGAGCACAGTGGCGGTCGCGGTGGAGCAACAGGGCTGCGTAACCCAGGAAATTGCGAAAAGCGCAAGCGCGGTCGCGCAGGGAACGCGGGAAGTCGCGGCTAATATCGAGCACAGCTCACAGACTGCGGCAGAGATCGATCAGATTGCGAACAAGGTTTCCAACGCCGCAGGCGAGCTTTCGTCGCGATCCAATGTGTTGGCGAAGGCGGTCGACGAATTCCTAGCCCAGATGCGGGTGGCATAGAGTCCGAAAAGCCGAATTCATTGTCAATTCGAAGTATGTGACTGCTTCAGTTTAATCGCTGATTTGATGTTGTCGTAGCTTATCCTCCCGAACTGATAGGGTGGACTAGATAGCGAAATAGGCCTTCTTGGACGGTGAAGTGGCGGGCGTAATCGGCTGGACAAGCATTCCGGCGGGCAAGAATTGCGGATTCACCACCGGCGTTACATTGGTGGGATTTCAGCGGGACTGGATCGAATCGATCAAGAAGCGCCATCTGACGACCGTCTTTGGCTTCACGACCATCATCAGCCCAGCCGCCTTCGACCAAATTCTATACAAGATTATCCAAAGGAGCCTGTCTTCTCCCGGAATGCGAATATTTTTCCGGTGATGCATGCGCATCATTTTCAGCTGATGCCGCAACGCAATCACTTCGAATTCAAGCGATGCGCGTGAACGAAAGCGGAAAGAGATGAAATGAGCTATGGCGCGGAAAATCGCACGCATGACAATTTTTAACGCCGCGCAATCGAATGCTAATAAGCAAAATCAAACGCGCAGTGCTTTTCCACCGATTTGTGAGATTGCCCGGATGGTAGTCGCGGTCGTCGCAACGCCAAAGAAGAAGTCTGGAATTCGACCGCGATCTTATTCGGCAGGGCGATCTGATATAGATTGTAGACCTTTCGCTGTCTGGTCGCCTAAAGGGCTCAACCGTTGAATATCAAGGATACGATCAGGGAAGCCTTCGAGCGCGCGGTTGCCGCCCATGGAAACGGCGCGTTAACGCGCGCCGAGCAGCTCTATGAGGGAATCCTCAAGGAAGACGCTGGCCATTTTGGCACGCTTTATCATCTCGGCCTTCTCCGGCTTCAGCAGGCGCGTTTCGCCGACGCAGAGCCCTTGTTTCGCCGCGCCGTTAAGACCGATAAGCGGTCGGCGGAAGCACATCACAGTCTTGCGATCGCTCTGACTGGCCTTGCCCGCTACGACGATGCGATTCAACACTATCAGAAAGCCTTGCAGCTCGGGCTTCGCGAAGCACCCGTGCATAACAACATCGGCTACGCACTGCAGCGCCTCGACCGGCATAAGGAAGCGGCAAATCATTTCCGAAAGGCCCTGTCCCTCAATCCGAGCTATGCAGAAGCACATAACAATCTTGGCAATTCGCTCCAGTCGCTCAGCCTGACGGACGAGGCGATTGAACATTATCGCAAGGCGTTGTATCTGCGTCCGGATTTTGCCGAGGTGCATAACAATCTCGGCAGCGCGCTGGCGTCAAAGAATCGGTTTGAGGAAGCGATTGAGCAGTACCGGAAGGCGCTCGCGCTTTCCCCGGGGAATTTCGAAGCACATATGAATCTCGCCAATTCGCTTGGCGCGCTCGAATTGCTGCGGGAATCCCTGACGCATTACGACCAGGCGATCGCGCTCGATCCGGCAAATCCCGAACCATATGCGCGGGCCGGTTTTATGCTGTTTCATGCGGGCCGCGTGGACGATGCGATCACATATTGCGAGAGAGCGCTTGCAATTGATCCGGGTCATGTCAACGCGCGCAGGAATTTGGGCGTTGCATTACGCGCGATCGGCAAGATTGCCGAAGCCGTTCAGTGTTTTGAAAATGTACTTGCGGTTGCGCCGGAAAAAGCCACGGCAGCTTATTATAACCTTGCAACCACCCGAAAGATGGCGTCCAGCGATCCGCATTTCGCGACCATGCGGAAGTTGGCGGGCAAGATCGAAACACTAGAGACCGACGACCAGATCGCGTTACACTTTGCGCTTGGCAAAGCATTCGCCGATACCGGCGATCATCGGTTGGCCTTTCATCACCTGCTGAAAGGAAATGCTCTCAAGCGGCGCGAATTCATTGACTACGACGAGGCAGAAGCATTGCGTCGCTTCGAACGTGTAGCGAAGGTATTTGATCGTAAACTCTTCGAGAAAAAGAATGACGCAGGGAATCCTTCAAGGGTTCCCATCTTTATTGTCGGCATGCCGCGCTCGGGCACGTCGCTCGTCGAGCAGATTTTGGCAAGCCATCCTAAGGTGTTCGGGGCCGGAGAGTCGTACGAAATGGTGACTCTCGCGGATTCGATCCGCGGCGCGGGCAACAGCGAATTTCCGGAGGCGGTCGCCGAGCTTTCCAGTGATCAACTTCGCACGATCGGCAAGAGTTATGTTGACGCTATCCGGGCGCTTGCGCCAGACGCCGAGCGTATCACCGACAAAATGCCCGGCAATTTCGCCAATGTTGGCTTGATCCATCTTGCGCTCCCGAATGCGCGCATCATTCACACGTGCCGCGATCCGCGCGATACGGCGACCTCATGTTTCTCCCTGCTCTTCGCGCTGGGACATGCCTATAGTTACGACCTTGCGGAGCTCGGACGTTATCTGCGGGCTTACCAAAAGCTGATGCGGCACTGGCATCAGGTACTGCCGGAAGGCGTCATGATCGACGTGCAATACGAAACGCTGGTCAACGATCTTGAGCATCAAGCTAAACGCATCGTCGAGCACTGCGGGCTCGAATGGGACGAGGCTTGTCTTTCATTCTACGAGGCAAAGCGGCCGGTGCGCACAGCGAGTGTCATCCAGGTTCGACAGCCCATCTATGCCAGTTCCGTTGGCCGTTGGCGCGTTTATGAGGGCAACCTTCAACCCTTGCTGCGCGAACTGTCGAAAAAGGACTGAAGCCCGCGACAACACGTCGCGTCGCGTTCTTAATAATACAAAAGACTTTGGACCGGCAGTAACCAATTGAAAGATCATCACTTTTATCATGTATCTTTTTTGCCACGGCAATGGACATTGTTGTGACTGACAATGCCTGACAGTCATTTGCTTGGTTGTATCGATATATGTTTCAGCAGATTAGATTGATGAGGGGGCTTACATGAAAAAACTTCTTCTTTGCGGGGTCTGCTCGCTGGCCCTCAGCGGGTCTGCTCTTGCGGCCGACATGGCGCCGAGGCCGGTTTACAAAGCCCCGCCTGCAGCGCCGGTATTCAGCTGGACCGGTTGCTACGTCGGCGGCAATATTGGCTGGGGACAAGCGAAAGCAAAAGCCTCCGGTACTGTTTCAACGGGTGGCGGCAGCACCATTGCATTCAGTGGTAAGAGTACCGCCTCAGGCTTGGTTGGAGGCGGTCAGCTCGGCTGCGATTACCAGGCCGGAAATTGGGTGTTTGGCCTTGAAGGTATGTTTGACGGGGCTGACATCAACAAAACGCTCAACACGCTTGGTGTCATAACAACCTCGAAGCTCAACTCATTTGAGACCTTCACCGGCCGGGTGGGATGGGCGGCTGATCAAAACCTGTTCTATGTTAAAGGCGGCGGGGCTTGGGCTCAGACGAAGCAAGGCGTCAACGCGACCGGCGTAGGCGGAGCGGTGGATAACGTCTCTGTGGGCATCAGCGGCTGGCTCGTCGGCGGCGGGTGGGAGTATGCATTCGCGCCCAACTGGTCGTTCAAGATCGAATACGACTACATGAAGTTCGGCGACAAGAATGTCTTCTTCCCGAACAATGCAACGACCGCGCGCATCAGCGACCAAGCCCTTCAGACCGTTCTGGTCGGCTTGAACTATCGATTTGGCACGGGCGGCAAGGGGCCGGTTGTCGCGAAGTACTGATTGCCTAAGCCACACAAATCCAAAACCCCGACCTTGTGTCGGGGTTTTTTATTACGGGATCGATACCTCTCTCAGCAAATTTAGCGTTCGGAATTCGCGCTCCTGCCGCTCAGAAAGAATCTGCTCGGTGAGAGCAGGATCAAGCAATACGAGCAGAGATCCTTCTCACTGCGTGTCGCCCAACGAGCCCTGGAACCATATCAATCGCGCCCCTTAACGTTCGCTGCTCGCGTACTACGCGTGAGATCAACATACCGTCGTAGGAGGATGCGGCGGCGGTTCGATTCCTGTTTGAGGCATAAATTTTATGGGTACGATTGCGGGTACGCGTCGTTTCAATATGTTGAGAAAGCCAAGTATTTCGCTGATTATTAGATCAATTCGGTTCCGCCCCTGGCACCACTTTCTTGTTCGCGGATGTTCTCCCGAGTCCGCCAAAGCTTCCAACTAGCTGATCTCCAAACCAAAAATCCAGTGCTCGATTTCGGAACGAAAGAACTCGGCCGATCTTGGTGCCGGGGCGCGAAAAACTAGCGGTCTGTCACGTCCTCAATCCAGGACAACACTCGGACTGCATGCGGAAAGCCGAGTGTCGGGATTGCGAGTAGTGCGACCTGTTTGATTTCTTCTTTTGAAACGCCGGCAGCAATCGCTCTTCGGGCGTGCGAATGGACCGCGCCTTCGGACGAAGCGCCGATCGCGAGAGCAAGCTTAATGAGGCGCAATTCTTTGTCGCCGATCGGTCCAGCAGTGGCACACGCCTTGCCCAAGGCTGCATATGCTGTCCAAACCTCGGGAAAGTCGTGTGCGACTTCAGCGGCTTTCGAAGGCAATTGTTCTTCTTGCAACGGCATTAATTCCTCCCTTCAAGGGCTCCAGCGCCAGATCGGTGGCGCTTGCTCTTTAGCGATCGATCATGTGCAGGATAAAAGGCGTTTGCCGACTCGCCAAGAAGGATAATCTACGCAGCAGCACGCAGTTTTCGAAAGCTCTCCAAATTGGGGCAATCGAAGGGGCAAGGACTATCATTACCCTGCCTCACATCGTACTTGCAGAGTCTTTTGTGTGCACAGAATCTGCAGCGAAAGTGCATCTCTGCCAAAGCAGCAAAATCCAATGCGTTCCGGGAAATTCCTAACTGTTTAAAGCGAAAATCTAAAACATTTTTCATGTTTTCGCCCGGAGAACACAAAACGCGCAGGTCACCGGGTTCAATTCCCAAATCCGCCGCGAGATTTTCGAATTCGTGCTGGGTGAGATTTTCGATCTCGAGCAGATTCGCAGTCCGCCGACGATAATTCTGCCATAGCGACGAAAGCCTCTCAAAGATTGAGTGCGAAGCCGTATGCATCGTTAACTCCCCGCTAGACAAAAACTTTAGCGGGCCCTCATAGATCGTTTTTGATGTAGATCAACGAAGCACCTACATCATTTTTGCCCGAAATCATTTGCAGAAACGTTCGCTGCGCCCAAGCGCAATGTGAGTTTCGAACTGGAATAATTCTCAATCGCAACAGAACAAACGCGTCACAAAGTTATCCTTAGCATAATCGCTGACTCCACTTTAAAATCGGTATGAATCTCCTGGAAGGAGGATTTCATATGCGAGAGTCCGTCGAAGTGACAGAGCTTGGTGATACTGTCGATCGGTTTCGCCGTGTCCTCACCGGCGTCGCTCTGGACTGTAAATGTCGAGCGGCACTCGACGGAGTACTCGATCGTTTCTCTGCGTTTGAGCGCCGGCGGCTGCTGCGTGACGGACTCCGGCAAGCCCGTTTTCAGCGCGATAAAATTGCAAGCCAGCTCCGTCTGCTTGCCGAACTTGACGAAATTAACGAACGGGAAGCCGACCGCTCCGTATTCGAAGAACTGGCGCTGCTGTTCGACGAGATCGGGGTTTCGGCGGCCAAGGCAGCTCGCTCGATCCGAGAAACGCAATCGCTGCTCGTCAACGAAGTTTAATCGGCGCGTTCCCGGTCGTCGCGAAGCAATAGCTAGACGGCGCGGCTGTATAAACTTCCCGATGCAGTAGACGTCAGATAAGCGTCGAAGATGGACGCAACCATCCGTATCAGAATGCGTGCGTCTTCCTGTACCGTAATTACGGGGCCCTCTAGCCGTACAAGCTGTTGGACGGCAAGCTCATTTAGCCTCGGCATTACCTGCCGCAGACGATCGGCAGCCACACTATGCTTGCGACAGATATCGTCTAGATCGGCCCGCAGGTCACACATGAGGCGTTCGATGATTTCCGCACGGAAGCGATCTTCCGACGTCAGTTTGTGTCCCCTTACAGTGGCTAACTCACCGTTCGCGATGCGCGCGGCATACTGGGGTATGCTGACTTCGTTTTGCACATAGCCTTGACCAAGCTGTCCAATGGCGGAGGCTCCGAAGCCGATAAGAATATCGCCGAGATCAGTGGTATAGCCCTGGAAATTGCGGCGTAAGCGTCCGGCAGTCTGTGCCTGGGCTATCGCGTCGTCGGGCAGTGCGAAGTGATCAAAACCGATCCGCCTGTAACCCGCATTCACCAGCGTTCTGGCGATCGCGTCAGATTGCAGAAGACGGCCAGCGCCGTCGGCAAGCGTAGCCTCATCGATCTTGCGTTGGTGTTTCTTGAAAGCCGGCACGTGTGCGTAACCGAAGACGGCGAAGCGTTCGGGGCGGAGCGCAATGCATTGCCGTGTCGTCTCGATGCAGGAAGCGGCGTCCTGATGCGGCAAACCGTAAATGAGATCGAAATTTAGGCCGCTAATACCGGCAGCACGCAGATTTTCAGCCGCCCGCGCGATTCGATCGAAGCTCTGAACACGGTTCACCGCGCGCTGGACCAGCGGATCCAAGGTCTGAACACCGAGGCTGACGCGCGTTACGCCGGCTCCAGCCAGCGCCGCGATCATCTCGCCATGCAAAGTTCGGGGATCGATCTCCACGGCGAGTTCCGCATCTGCGGCGAACGGAAACCGCTCCCTAAAGTGAGCGACAAGATTGAGAAAAGCTTCCGGCGCCATAATCGTCGGAGTGCCGCCTCCGAAATGGAGATGGCGGACAAGAAGCGGCTGCTTGAGCTGATCGGCGACAAGATCAATCTCGCGATTGAGTAACGAGAGATAGTCAGTGATTGGAGCATCACGTTGGGTGATCTTGGTATGGCACCCGCAGTACCAGCACATCGATCGACAGAACGGTATGTGGGCATAAAGCGATCCGCTGACGCCTTCCGGTGTCGAAGCAAGCCACGCTTGGTAGGTTCCGCACGATACGGCTTCGGAGAAGTTGGGCGCGGTGGGATAGCTCGTGTAGCGAGGCAGCCGTTCTTCAAGAAAACGATCGGCGAGATTGGAACCCATCAGACGAGCGGTCTCCACAAATTGCTCCTAAAGGCCGGCCAGAACGCTAAAACATTGCACAACGGCAAACGCCGGTTTTTGAGCAACCGCAAAACCATCGGAGATGGTCATGATTTCGAACGAGGATGCGATGGCTTATGCTCGTCTGGTGGCGCGGCCGGAAAGCGCTGGCAAGAATCTCGTCGTGGTGATTCCGTCCTTCGCCGAACGCTACTTATCAACGATCCTCTTCGAGAGGCTGGAACTCGAGCGCCATATCTGATCGAGGAATTATACTCTCGTATATTTTGTTGTTCTTACGACATCGTTCAGCGTGTAGGAATTTGGACAGAAATCCTCATAGTGTTCGATCGCCGTTCCTTGCGCGAGATGATACGCGCACTCCGCCTTGCGCTGGCATGTAAGGCATTGACGTTCCAGTTCGCGCATAACGGCCGGATCTTCGAGCTTCAGGCTTTTCGCCTCGATTCCGAGGACAGACAAAAGCTCCCGGAGTGCTGCGGTGGTTACGTTCTTTTCCGTGACGAGCTTCATGAGCTCCTGGGGGCTCAACTTCAGATCTCTGGCGATGGCGGAAATCTCGGCTACGCTGCAGAAAATAAGGTCGCTTTTTGCTCTCCGCGTTCGCCGATATTTTCGTATCGCCTGAACGAGAGCATTTAGAACGCTCACGGATTTCTTGTTTGCTTCAGATCGACCCACAATTTTATCCTTTCGTATTATTAGCTTTCAATTCCGAAGAATCTGCATTGATGCAGATCAACTGCGGATCGGCAGGGAACTGAATAGGTACATTTGCGAAAATAACTTGCCGCTCTTTGCGGCAGATCAAAACGCGCGAGGCAGCTACCGCGTTGAAAGGAGAGCAAATTGAACAAGGGATTCGCTTATGAACACGAAAATTAGCGTAGCGCCGCGGGATCAATCCCTTGCGCTATGGATGTCGACGATCGCCTTTACCGTCTGCTTCGCAGTCTGGACAATTTTCGCGATCATCGGAATTCGTATCAAGCAAGAGCTGGGCCTGAACGAAACTCAGTTCGGCCTTCTCGTCGGCACGCCGATTCTGACCGGCTCGCTCATCCGAATCTTCCTCGGAGTCTGGACCGACCAGTATGGCGGCCGTCTCGTCTACACAGCAACGATGCTTTCCGCGGCCGTCGCCACTTATTTGCTGACCTGGGCTACAACCTACCCGCAAGTCCTAGTGGCGGCGCTTGGAGTCGGTATTGCCGGCGGCTCTTTTGCTGTGGGCATTGCTTACGTTTCGCGCTGGTATCCTCCTTCCAAGCAGGGAACGGCGCTCGGGATTTTCGGAGCCGGAAATGTCGGCGCGGCGGTTACGAAATTCTGCGCCCCTTTTGTTCTTGTTGCGTATGGCTGGCAGACGACGGCGAAGGTATGGGCTCTCGCCATTGCTGTGATGGCGGTAGTTTTCTGGTTCACCACGAGCGACGATCCCGTCCTCAAGGCGCGGAAGGCGCATGGCGAAAAGCCGAAGAGCGCATGGCTTGAGCTTGCGCCGTTGAAGAACATTCAGGTCTGGCGCTTTTCGCTTTATTATTTCTTCGTCTTCGGCGCGTTCGTGGCGCTCTCGCTCTGGCTGCCGCGCTATCTGATCGGCGTTTATGGCCTCGATATCAAAACGGCCGGCATGTTCGCGGCCGCCTATTCCATCCCGGCCAGTATCTTCCGCATCTATGGCGGGCATCTCTCCGATAAATACGGCGCCCGCCGGGTGATGTACTGGACCTTTCTGGTCTCGGTAGCGGTGACGTTCCTGCTGTCGTATCCGCCCACGAGCTATACGGTTCAGACGACGCATGGTCCGGTGATGTTCGATTTTGCGATCGGCATTACCGGCTTCACGGTCCTCGTTTTCATACTCGGTTTTTTCATGAGCCTCGGGAAGGCGGCTGTCTTTAAGCACATCCCGGTTTATTACCCCAACAATGTCGGCGCGGTCGGCGGTCTCGTCGGCATGATCGGCGGTCTCGGCGGCTTCGTTCTTCCGATCGCGTTCGGCATGTTGAACGACCTCACCGGAATCTGGACGAGCTGCTTCATGCTGCTCTTTTTGATCTCGGCGGCGTCTCTGCTCTGGATGCATCTCGCGATTCGCTACATGGAAAGCCGGGCAGGGGTGCGCGATCTCCGCAAGCTGCCGGAACTTCCGGAGATGCAGGAAATCCACGAGCCGAAGCATGCCGGCGCTCTGGGCCCGCGGTTGATCGAGAACTGGCAGCCGGAGGATGCGGCATTCTGGAACAAGACCGGCCGCGCCATCGCACGCCGCAATCTCTGGCTTTCGATCCCGGCGTTACTGCTTTCCTTCGCGGTGTGGATGGTATGGTCAATCGTGGTGGCAAAGTTGCCGGCAGTCGGGTTCAAATTCACGACCGACCAGCTCTTCTGGCTCGCGGCCTTGCCGGGGCTTTCCGGTGCGACGCTCAGAATCTTCTATTCCTTCATGCCGCCGATTTTCGGCGGGCGGCTGTGGACGACACTTGCGACCTGGTCGCTGATGATCCCCGCGCTCGGCATCGGATTCGCCGTGCGCGATCCCGACACGCCCTACTTTATCTTCCTTGCGCTCGCGCTGCTTTGCGGTTTCGGCGGCGGCAATTTCGCCTCGTCCATGGCCAATATCAGCTTCTTCTTTCCGAAATCGGAAAAAGGAAACGCGCTCGCGCTCAATGCAGGCCTGGGCAATCTCGGTGTCAGTGTTGTGCAGTTCGTGATCCCGCTGGTGATCGCTTATGGCGTGTTCGGGTTTCTCGGCGGCGATCCACAAATTGCGACGGAAGGCGGTAAGACCAGCCGAATCTTCCTGCAAAATGCGGGCTTCATCTGGGTTCCGTTCATCGCCGCGTCCGCCTTCGCCGCTTGGTTTGGCATGGACGACATAGCTTCGATGCGCGCTTCCTTCTCCGACCAATCAGTAATTTTCCAACGCAAGCACAACTGGATCATGTGCTGGCTTTATACCGGGACGTTCGGCTCCTTCATCGGCTATTCTGCGGGATTTCCGCTGCTCGCCAAAACGCAATTTCCGAGCGTCGATGCGCTGCAGCTTGCCTTCCTCGGGCCGCTGGTGGGCGCCATCTCGCGTTCCGCCACCGGCTGGATCTCGGACAAGTATGGCGGTGGGCGCGTGACGTTCTGGGTATTCGTCACAATGGCGCTCGGCGTTCTCATCGTTCTTTATTTCCTCGGCATGAAGGATCAGCCCTATGCCTTCTGGGGGTTCTTTGCGAGCTTCCTCCTGCTGTTCTTCGCGAGCGGCGTGGGCAACGCATCGACCTTCCAAATGATTCCCGCAATCATGCGAAAGGAAATGCCGAAGCTCGAGCCGAAAATGACCCCGGAGCAGCGCAACAAGCAAGTGGAGATGGAATCCGCTGCAATCATCGGTTTCACTTCCGCCATTGCGGCTTACGGTGCGTTCTTCATTCCCAAAAGCTACGGCACGTCGATCGTGCTCACGGGTGGGGTGCAGGCAGCCTTGTGGGGGTTCCTCGCCTTTTACGTTAGCTGTATTCTTGCCACGTGGTTTTTCTACACTCGCCGCGGCGGCCTGCTTTTTGACGTGGAAAGAAAAGCCGCGAAGGAGCGGACGCTTGCGGTAGCGGGAGGTTCGCGATGAGTCACCTTCTTGACCGGCTGACATTTTTCAAACGCGTCAGCGACCGGTATGCCGACGGTTACGGCATCACCACAAAAGAAGACCGCCGGTGGGAAGACGGTTATCGCAAGCGCTGGCAACACGACAAAATCGTCCGTTCGACCCATGGCGCGAACTGCACCGGTTCCTGCTCCTGGAAGATTTACGTAAAGGGCGGGATCGTTACCTGGGAGACGCAGCAGACCGACTATCCCCGCACTCGGCCGGAATTGCCGAACCATGAACCGCGCGGCTGTTCCCGAGGCGCCAGCTATTCCTGGTATCTCTACTCCGGCAACCGGGTGAAATATCCGCTCGTCCGTTCGCGTCTGTTGAAACTTTGGCGCGAAGCGCGCGCCAAGAAGAAACCCGTCGCGGCTTGGGCGTCGATCGTCGAGGACGCCGGGAAGCGCGCTGCTTATGTCGAAAAACGCGGCCTGGGCGGGTTTGTGCGCGCAAGCTGGGATGAAGTGACCGAGATCGTCGCGGCCGCCAATGCCTATACGATCAAGCGGCATGGACCTGATCGCGTCATCGGCTTCTCGCCGATTCCGGCGATGTCGATGGTCTCTTACGCGGCGGGCTCGCGTTATCTCTCGCTGATCGGCGGCGTCTGCATGTCGTTTTACGACTGGTATTGCGATCTGCCGCCCTCTTCTCCGCAGACTTGGGGCGAACAGACCGACGTGCCGGAAAGTGCCGACTGGTACAATGCGGGATTTCTCATCCTCTGGGGCTCCAACGTACCGCAGACCCGCACGCCAGATGCGCATTTCTATACCGAGGCGCGCTACCGCGGCGCGAAGAGCGTGGTCATTTGCCCCGACTATTCCGAGGCGTCCAAATTCGCGGACCTCTGGATTTCGGTGAAGCAGGGGACCGACGCGGCGCTCGCCATGGCCATGGGACACGTCATCCTGCGTGAATTTCATATTGACCGGCAGGCCAAGTACTTCGCCGATTATGCACGGCAATACACGGACATGCCGTTTCTGGTCCGCCTTGTGAAATCAGGCGAACACTTCGTGGCCGACCGGCTCGCGCGCGCCTCGGATTTTGCCGGCGAGTTCGGCGAAGCGAATAACCCCGAATGGAAAACCGTTGCTTTCGACGAAGCGACGAATGAAATCGTCGTTCCGCAGGGCTCGGTCGGATTCCGCTGGGGCGAGAAGGGCAAGTGGAATCTTGAAGAAAAAGAATCGAAAGGTCGCGAAACGAAGCTTCGTCTTTCGCTAACAGGAATAAAGGACGAATTCGCCGAGGTCGCGTTTCCGTATTTTGGCAATCGCGAGCACGATCACTTCGCCGGAACCGATCATCCGAGCGTGCTGCCGCGAAGAATCCCGGTGAAGCGCCTGCGCATGAAAGACGGGGAAACGCTCGTTGCAACCGTCTTCGACCTCCTGGCGGCGAATTACGGCGTCGACCGCGGCTTTGGCGGGGATAACGTCGCAAAATCCTACAACGATAACGTGCCCTATACGCCTGCCTGGGCCGAGAAAATCACCGGCGTGCCGCGCGACCAGATCATCACCGTCGCGCGCGAATTTGCGCTGAATGCAGAAAAAACGCATGGCCGCTCCATGGTCATCATCGGCGCGGCAATGAACCATTGGTACCACTGCGACATGAACTATCGCGGGGTCATCAATATGCTGGTGATGTGTGGCTGTGTCGGACAATCCGGCGGGGGCTGGTCGCACTATGTGGGCCAGGAGAAATTGCGTCCGCAGTCCGGCTGGCTGCCGCTAGCGTTTGCGCTCGATTGGGGGCGCCCGCCACGCCAGCAGAACTCTACCTCGTTCTTCTACGCGCATACCGACCAGTGGCGTTACGAGACGCTCGGCATCGATGAAATTCTCTCGCCCACGGCACCGGCCGGTTCATGGGACGGAACATTCATCGATTTCAACGTGCGCGCGGAACGCATGGGTTGGCTGCCATCGGCGCCGCAATTGCGGCAGAACCCGCTGACGATCGCGAAGAAGGCGGAAGCGGCTGGATTGGAGGCAAAGGATTACGTCGCCAAGGCCTTGAAGTCGGGCGAATTGCAGATGTCCTGCGAGGATCCGGATCATCCCGACAACTGGCCGCGCAACATGTTTGTATGGCGCTCGAATATCCTCGGATCGTCGGGCAAGGGGCACGAATATTTCCTCAAGCATCTGCTCGGCACGACTCATGGCGTGCAGGGCAAGGATCTCGGGGAAACCGGCCGCAAAAAGCCGAAGGAGGTCACTTGGCGTCCGGAAGTGAAAGGAAAGCTCGACCTTCTGGTGACGCTCGACTTCCGCATGTCGACGACCTGCGTGTATTCGGACATCGTCCTTCCCACCGCGACCTGGTACGAGAAGAACGATCTGAATACGTCGGACATGCATCCCTTCATCCATCCGCTTACCGCGGCGGTCGACCCGGTATGGGAATGCAAGAGTGACTGGGAAATTTATAAGGCGATCGCGAAGAAGTTTTCTGAAGTCGCGCCCGAAGTTCTCGGCGTCGAAAAGGATGTCGTGCTCACGCCCATCCAGCACGATACCGCGAACGAAATCGCTCAGGCGATCGACGTCAAGGAATGGAAGAAGGGCGAGGTCGAACCGGTGCCGGGCAAAACGATGCCGGCCGTCGCCGTCGTCGAGCGCGATTATCCCAACATCTACAAACGCTACACGGCGCTAGGCCCCTTGATGTCGAAACTCGGCAATGCCGTAAAGGGCATGTCGTGGAATACCGAGCACGAAGTCGAGCTTTTGAAGCGCTTGAACGGCGAAGTGACCGAGGAGGGCGCTACGAAAGGGATGGCGCGCATCGATACGGATATCGATGCGACGGAAGTCATCCTGACGTTCGCGCCGGAAACGAACGGCGAAGTTGCGGTAAAATCGTGGGAAGCCTTGTCGAAAACGACCGGCCGCGACCATACGCACCTCGCGATTCCCAAGGAGGACGAAAAGATACGCTTCCGCGACGTCGTCGCGCAGCCGCGCAAGATCATCTCCGCGCCGACATGGTCGGGCCTCGAGTCGGAGAAGGTTTGTTACAATGCCGGCTACACCAACGTGCACGAACTGATCCCGTGGCGCACGCTCACAGGGCGCCAGCAGCTCTACCAGGATCACCTCTGGATGCGGGCGTTCGGCGAGGGTTTCTGCGTTTATCGCCCGCCGGTCGATCTCAAGGCAGTCAAGCCGGTCATAGATTCGAAGCCGAACGGCGAGAAGCAGGTCGTGCTGAACTTCATCACGCCTCATCAAAAGTGGGGTATCCACTCCACCTATACGGACAACCTTCTGATGCTGACGCTTTCGCGCGGCGGCCCGATCGTCTGGATCAGCGAGGCCGACGCGAAAAAAGCGGGCATCGCCGACAACGACTGGATAGAAGCCTATAATTCGAACGGTGCGTTGACGGCGCGTGCGGTCGTCTCCCAGCGCGTGAAAGAAGGCATGTGCTTGATGTATCACGCGCAGGAGAAGATCGTGAACGTGCCGGGCTCCGAGATCACGGGCCAGCGCGGCGGCATTCATAATTCCGTGACGCGGGTGGTCGTGAAGCCGACGCATATGATCGGCGGCTACGCGCAGCAATCCTATGGTTTCAACTACTACGGGACGATCGGCACCAATCGCGACGAGTTCGTGATCGTGCGGAAGATGTCGAAAGTCGACTGGCTGGATACCCCGAACGGCGATCAGCCGGAATCCTTAGCAGTTGTGTCCAAGATGGAGGCCGCGGAATGAAAGTGCGTGCGCAAATTGCGATGGTCCTGAACCTCGACAAGTGCATCGGATGTCACACCTGTTCGGTGACCTGCAAGAACGTGTGGACCAGCCGCGAAGGGATGGAATACGCCTGGTTCAATAATGTCGAAACCAAGCCCGGCGTCGGTTACCCGAAGGATTGGGAAAACCAGAAGCGCTGGAAGGGCGGCTGGCGGCGAAAGAAGAACGGAAAGATCGAGCCGCGTATCGGTTCAAAATGGCGTGTGCTTGCGAATATCTTCGCCAACCCCGACCTGCCGGAGATCGACGATTACTACGAGCCCTTCACCTTCGATTATGAACATCTGCAAAAAGCACCGGAGCTTCCGGCTTTTCCCACCGCGCAACCGCGTTCGCTGATTACCGGAGAACGGATGGAAAAAATCGAGTGGGGTCCGAACTGGGAGGAAATCCTTGGCGGCGAATTTTCCAAGCGGTCGCAGGACTACAATTTCGAGGGCGTGCAGAAGGACATCTACGGCCAGTTCGAAAATACTTTCATGATGTATCTGCCGCGGCTCTGCGAGCACTGCCTCAATCCGGCCTGCGTCGCCGCCTGCCCCTCGGGCGCGATTTACAAGCGCGAGGAGGACGGCATCGTTCTCATCGATCAGGACAAGTGCCGCGGCTGGCGCATGTGCGTGTCAGGCTGCCCGTACAAGAAAATCTACTATAACTGGTCGAGCGGAAAATCTGAGAAGTGCATTTTCTGCTACCCGCGTATCGAGTCCGGACAGCCGACGGTCTGCTCCGAAACCTGCGTGGGCCGCATCCGCTATCTTGGCGTAGTGCTCTACGACGCCGATCGGATCGAGGAAGCGGCGAGCGTCCCCGACGAAAAGGATCTCTATGAAGCGCAGCTCGGCATTTTCCTGGATCCGAACGATCCAGCCGTGATCGCGCAGGCGCGTGCAGACGGCGTTTCGGAAAATTGGCTCGAAGGTGCGCGACGCTCGCCGGTCTGGAAGATGGCGATGGAGTGGAAGGTCGCGTTTCCGCTGCATCCCGAATACCGGACGCTGCCCATGGTCTGGTACGTCCCGCCGCTTTCACCGATTCAATCTGCCGCGGCGGCGGGTAAGATCGGACATGACGGCGAAATGCCGGATGTCCGCTCGCTTCGCATCCCGCTGCGCTACCTCGCGAACCTGCTCACCGCAGGCAAGGAGGAGCCGGTCGCGCTTGCGCTCGAGCGGATGCTTGCGATGCGCGCCTATATGCGCGCGAAGACCATCGACGGCGTGATCGACGAGAAGATCGCCACACGCGTCGGCCTCACAGGTCTCGCCATCGAGGAAATGTACCAGATCATGGCGATCGCGAATTACGAGGATCGCTTCGTCATCCCGACCGCGCATCGCGAGCTGGGCGAAGACGCCTACGATCTGCGCGGTTCCTGCGGATTTTCCTTCGGCAACGGCTGCTCGGGGGGCACGAGCGAGCCTAATCTTTTCGGTTCGCCCAAACGCGCGAAGACTCCGATGGAGGTCGTCTGATGGATACGACATTCAAGGCGCTCTCGGTGCTGTTGAGCTACCCGAGCGAAGAACTGAAAGCAGCCGCGGGGGAAATCAGCGAAGCTATCGAAAAGGATTCGCGTCTTTCGAGCTTCATCAAAATGCAGCTGCACAAGCTGTTATCGGAGCTTGCGACCAGGGACCTCTACGATCTTCAGGAGCGGTATGTGCTCTTGTTCGACCGCACCCGTTCGCTCTCGTTGCATTTGTTCGAACATGTGCACGGCGAAAGCCGTGACCGCGGTCAGGCCATGATCGACCTGAAGCAAATGTACGAAAAGCATGACCTCGAAATTGGAGCTTCCGAGCTTCCCGATTTCATTCCGGTCTTTCTCGAATATCTGGCGGTGATTCCGGCCGCTGAAGGACAAGAGATGATCGGTCAGCCGGCTCATATTTTTGCGGTACTGGCGGAGCGCCTTAGGAAGCGTCACTCGAGTTATGAAGCTGTCTTCCGGGCGCTGGTTGCTCTCGCTTCGGTGAAACTTGATGATGAAGTCGTTTCGACGCTCCTCCGGGAGCCCGATCCGGACGCTACTGATCTCAAAGCGCTCGACGCGGCCTGGGAGGATCAGCCGGTGACCTTCGGCCCCGGCGCAGCCAGCTGCAAAGACGAGCTAATTGCGAAGATCCGTGCGGGCCGCAGGCCTGCGCCGGGACTAGCCGTCTCGCCGAACCGCCCAACAATTTCGCATTCGTGAGGATACATTATGCGCGAAACACTCAATCACATCGTCTTCGGCTGGTATCCGTATTTGTGCCTCACGGTCTTTTTGATCGGCAGCTGGGTGCGCTTCGACCGCGAGCAGTACACTTGGCGCAGCGGATCGAGTCAGCTGCTGCGCCGCCGTCAATTGATGTGGGGATCGAACCTGTTTCATGTAGGCATCCTCGTGATTTTCTTCGGTCATTTCGTCGGCCTGCTCACGCCGATCTGGGTGTTCGATACGCTCGGCATCTCGCACACCTTCAAGCAATGGATGGCTATTGTGATCGGCGGCGTTGCCGGGATCGCATGTTTCGTCGGGATTACGCTCTTGGTGCATCGCAGGCTGTTCGACTCGCGGATTCGCAAGACGTCATCTTTTGGCGACATCGCCGTTCTGCTTTTGCTTTACGCGCAGCTAGTCCTCGGTTTGGCGACGATTCCGGTTTCGCTCAATCATCTCGACGGTCATGAGATGGTGAAATTCATGAACTGGGCACAGGGAATCCTCACGCTCCGGCCCGGCGTCTCGGCGCTGGTCGCCGATGTGCACCCGATCTTCAAGCTGCACTTGTTCCTCGGCATGACGATCTTTCTCGTCTTCCCGTTCACGCGGCTGGTTCATATCTGGAGCGCGCCGATCTGGTATCTCGGCCGCCGTGGCTATCAGGTGGTTCGTACAAAGCGGCCGCAGGCGGCAAGGGCGGGCGATTTTGCGCCCGGTACCTTGTCGAAGGCGGAGCTCGCGCACCGCCCGGCGCCTTCGAGGGTTGCTCCCGCAGAGTAGGACCCATGGTTCAAATTATCGATACATCGAACAGGCCCGTTCCGCCGGCACCGTCCCCGGTCAGCGTCAACGGCGTTGCCATTTCGCGCGAAGAGATTGCGCGGGAGCTGCAAAATCATCCGGCGGGGAAGCCGTCTCTTGCTTGGCAGGAAGCAGCCCGCGCGCTCGTCGTTCGGGAATTGTTGTTGCAGGAGGCTCGGCGCATGGGGATCGCCGCGGACCCAATCCTAGACGAGAAGGGCCGGCGCGAAACGAAAGAAGAGGCGCTTTTGCGTGCTCTAATCGAGAGAGAAATCCGCGTGCCGGAACCTGACGAGAAAACTACGCGCCGGTACTACCAGCAAAACCTGCACCGGTTTCGCTCGGCTTCCATTTATGAAGCTGCGCATATTCTATTTTCCGCCCGGCAAGAGGATCAGGCTGGTTACGCAATTGCGTGCGATAAAGCGAAGAGAGTCCTCGCGGAGGTCCGGCGGAATCCGGAACGGTTTGGCGAACTGGCAAAACTGCATTCGGATTGCCCATCGGGAGCGCAGGGCGGCAGTCTGGGGCAGATCACAGCCGGACAAACCACGCCGGAATTCGAGCGGGCGTTGTTCGCGCTGGTGCCGGAGCAGGTGGCTGAAGAACCGGTTCCGACCCGGTATGGGTGGCACATCATTCGGCTCGACCGAAAAGTGGAAGGCCGGCAGCTTCCATTCGAGCTGGTAGCCGAGCGCATCGCGGACTATTTGCGTGAGCAGGTTATGCGGCGCGCGACCGCTCAATATATCGCCCGTCTCGTCTCGCGCGCGCATATCACAGGCATTGAGCTTGCGGGTGCGGAAGAGCACCGCGTGAATTAAGGAGCGCATGCGATGCTACTCGGAGATTTACTCAACCAGTTTTGCGATGAAGCGGTTGCGACCGAAACGATCATGGGGTTTGCTGATATAGCGTTGATCGCCAGATTACGTGCGGGCGCGTCGGCAAATGGGCAATCGCTCGGCGCTTACACCGGAGGTGCGGTGCGACGCTATACGGCGGAAGCGTCCGACGAAGAATGGATAACATTGATGGGTGCACTTTCGGCGGCGAAAGACCCCGGCTTGGTCCTTATGCAGCGTGCCTTCGAGTACATCCTGAAACGCGACCACTAGGAAATCGTCGTGTTGATTCCTGACCCGCGCGTGACCAAAGTCTCCATAACGTACGGGAGGATTCAAGACGCGAGGACGATGTCTGTGCCCCTCTTTAGTTATGGCTTTCGGCCGTTTTTCTTCAGTGCAGCGCTTTGGGCGTTCGTAGCGATGATCTTCTGGATCGCGCTCCTATCCGGGACGATCGTCTTTGCCGAGGGCTATGGACCGGTTGCATGGCATTCGCATGAATTTTTGTTTGGTTATATTTCGGCGGCGCTGACAGGTTTCCTGCTGACCGCGATTCCGAACTGGACGGGGCGTCTGCCGTTAAAGGGCGGCGGCTTGATTGCGCTATGGCTGCTTTGGCTTGCGGGCCGGGTGGGCATGCTGTTTGCCGATAGAATCGGAAACGTCACTGCTGCGGCGCTCGACGGGATTTACTTATATGTCGTCGCGGCCGTTATCTTCCGAGAGATCGTCGCCGGCGGAAACTGGCGGAATTTGAAAGTCGCGCTGCTCGTCACTCTATTTGCTGTCGCGAATTCGATATTTCATTTCGAGGTTCTGTGGCAGGGGAGTCCCGCCTATGGAATCAGGATTGCGGTTGCAGCGATTGTGCTGCTGATCGCGGTCATTGGGGGAAGAATTACCCCGAGCTTCACGACCAACTGGTTGAAGCGGCGGGGTATCGCGAAACTGCCTGTGCCATTCAATCGTTTCGACATTGCAGTGATCGCATTGACAGCCGTTGGGCTTTTGCTTTGGGCGGTCGCCCCCGAGTGGGAGGGAACTGGGGTTTCCCTATTTGTTGTTGGTTTCGCGCAGACAATCCGTTTCGCCCGCTGGCAAGGCTGGCTTACTTGGCGCGAACCGATCGTTCTGATCCTGCATATCGGTTACGGATTTGTGCCGCTCGGTGCGTTTCTGCTCGGCGCCTCGATTCTTTGGCCGGGGGTGATTACCGCCACAGGCGCTCTCCACGGCTGGACCACAGGCGCCATGGGCGTGATGACACTTGCGGTCATGACGCGCGCCACCCGCGGCCATACCAATCATCCGATCGAATCGACGGCTGCGACGACGGGAATTTATGGCGCGATCTTGCTGGCTGCGTCTGCGCGCGTTGGCGCTGATCTCTGGCCTGCGGGCTATTTTACCCTGTTATATGTTTCAGCATTCGGCTGGTGCGCTGCTTTTTTTGGTTTCATTCTGGCCTATGGCGCAATGTTGGTCGGCATTCGGCAGTCAGAATAATGAAGGAAGAAGGGCCGCGTTTACGCCGTAGCCTCTCCTTGCTGCTGCTGATTCTGTATGGCGTCGGTGTGACGATAGGCGCCGGTATTTATGTTCTGATCGGTGCGGTCGCGGGGCATGCTGGGCGTTTTGCGCCGCTGTCGTTTGTTATCGCCGCAATTGTGATGGGACTGACCGTGTGCTCTTACGCAGAATTGTGTACACGCTATCCCGTCGCCGCGGGCGAACCCGCTTATGTCAAAGCCGCTTTTCAAAGACGGTGGCTGTCAACCATCACAGGCGTGATCATGATCGCGAGTGGAGTAATTGCCGCTGCCACCGTCGCACTGGGATCGACCGGATATATTTTGCAATTTGTTGACGTACCCGTCTGGCTCATCGTTATTACGGTGGTTGTCGGCTTGGGCGTCATCTCGGCTGGGGGGATTTTGGAATCGGTGTTGCTGGCCAGCATATTCACGATAATTGAAGTGGCGGGCCTACTTATTATTATAGTCGCCGCGGTCTACGCGGATATTCCGTTTTCGAATGCGATTTTTACCTGGCCCTCCCTCGAGGCAGGAACATGGCTGGGCATTGGTTATGCGAGTCTACTTGCGTTTTTTGCATTCACGGGTTTCGAAGATCTCACAAATCTGGTTGAAGAAGCGAAATCGCCAGAACGAAGCATTCCGATAGCGATGGCGGTGACATTGATTATCACCACAGTGCTCTACGTTCTGATCACCGCAATTGCGGTCGTTGCCTTGCGCCCTAAAGAGCTCTCTGCAAGCCCGGCCCCGCTGAGTCTGGTTTATAGGAATATCGCCGGCTTTAGTCCCGCGGTGATCAGTGGGATTGCGATCGTGGCGACTCTGAATACGATTATCGCGCAAATGACGATGGCTACACGTGTTGTCTATGGCATGGCACGGCAGGGTGATCTCCCACGTTTCCTGGGTAGTGTGAACCGTGTGACAGCGACGCCTGGGAATGCCACGGCCCTGATTATTTTGATGGTGCTTTGCCTTGCTCTTTTCGTTTCGTTCGAAAAACTGGCCGAATTCACATCGTTGGCGACGCTCGTCGTCTTTGCGCTTGTCAATCTCGCGCTGATCGGCATTCGTTGGAAAACAATTCCGCCGCAGGCCGGCCCGATCATTAAAGTTCCGATTTTGATTCCTTGGCTTGGTCTTGCGACTTGTATCGGAATGATCGCGACGAGTCTTTAAGCGGAGGCGGAACGATGCCGTCCGGATCCGCTCACAATAAAATCAGATAAATGAGCGCCATGATCACAGCGACGATTATCATTAGTATGATGAATCGCGCCCAGTGGCGGTGCACCTGATCGGATATCATGAGTTTTCGATCCTATTGGATACCACGATATAGATTCATTCTGCCGGGAAATTGATCGAGCGCAACTCGGATAACCGGGTGTTTCGTTCGGCTCGCGAGCTAGATTTTGCGCCCCACGATTAATAGGACCATGATCGGTATGGCAAATCCGATAAGCGCTGATGCAATCATCAACTGTCCCAGGGCTTCGTAGTCGCCTCGTGTTACGGGAAAAATAAGATTCAGATATTTTGTTTGCAGTTGGCCCATGACGAGGGCGAGATTCATTAGCGAGGCCATCAACGCAAACCAGGTCGCCCGATAGGCGGAAGGTGCGTGTCGCGCAATTAACGAAAGCAGTGGAACCATGCTTAGTTGGGCAAAGGGAGAGGCCGCCGCCGCATCAATGATGGCAATCGAACGTGCGCTAACTCCAAACTGGGCTTCTGTCCAATTGCCTAGCCCGTAGTAAAGCCCGATCGTTGGCAGGGAGAGAAAAAGGCCAACCACAATCAGAACAAGCAAGATCTTTCGAACCGGGTATTCCGTCAGTTCGCGCGCCAATAACCACGTCGCAATCAAGCCGATAATGGCGGAGGTCTGACGTAAAACGCCGTAAAATGCTGCATCGAATTTCAGAACATCGAAACTCCACCAGAAATATCCGTCGCCTATTGTCGGTGTGGCCCGGAATGTGAAAATAATGATCGCCGTATAAAGGATAGTGCGTCGTTCGGGCAGAGAAAGCGAACGGGTAATGACCACCAACATTGTGCAGACAACGATCACCGAGAAAACAAAACTGACTTCTTGCGAAAACGAATAATTGGAGATGCCGAGAAGCAGAATCGTGGCACCAAACAAAAGACCGCCGGTAAGAAATTTCCAGTTCAGCGGGCGCACCTTGGCGGGCTCCAGGCGGACCAGCAGAACGCCGATGATAGAGATCAATGGAACAATTAACGCAGCCAGAAAAACTGTTGTGCGACTGAGGTGCTCAGCCAGAAAGCCGGAAAGGCCAGCCACGGCAAGAATGCCGATCGAAAGCGAAAGCCTGCCGAGTACCTGTACCATCCCCAATTCGGTTGCGACGTCGGTTTCTGATCGCAAGTTCCCGCGTACGTCCACCCTTTCCACAACCTCGGTAGACATGGCATCCGCGACAACGTCTTGCAGAACGGTCCCGATCACAATCAGCATCATTCCGGTGACAAAAAGTTCGTTCGCAGAGAGAATGTCGACTGCACACGCCGCTGCCCCCGCCAGAATCAGGAGCCCGCACGCGGTTAAGGCGGCGCCGAGCATGACATAGACTCTCCGGCGCGAACCGAAAATCGCGACGGTATCGACGAGCTCGCCAAACACCATTTTGATGGTCCATGGCAACCCGAGCCAAACGCCGACGCCGGCAAGCTCCGCAGGCGAAAGCGTAAGACTTTCCTTCACCCATAGATCGCGGGAAATATCGATAACGCCGAGCGCACCATAGGAAAAATACACCATCAGAAGCGGCAAATACCGGAGCCGCATCGCCCTGATAGGTTGCAGCAAATGCGCGGCCAAATTCTGACGGAGATTTTTCAGCTTAGGGGTCTGTTCAACCATCGTTGGGCTTATGGGGTTGTGCCGCTGCGCAAGTAAGCATCGAACACGCAGGGTTGTAATCTTGCATATCTTCGCAAACCTCCTCGATCGAAATTGATCTGCCGCAATGCTTCGCCGGTCCTCCCAGTAGAGTGTCAAATGGGCGATTTTGATCGGAGGATTCCATGTCTGCGTCACAGCAATCGATTGAGCGTGCGAATCCGACGGCGATTGCGAAGAAAGCTGCCAATATCAATTGGGGCTTGTTGGCCGGCGTCGTCGCGATGATCGCGGTGATCCTGCTCCCCACGCCGGCGGGATTGCCGATCGCGGGCCACCGGATGCTCGCGATTCTTGCCTTCGCAGTAATCGTCTGGATGACGGAAGCCATCGATTATGCAGTTTCCGCCGTCGTGATCGCGGCGCTCATGGCTTTCCTTCTCGGTTTTGCCCCCAATCCTGCAAATCCGAGCGGCAGCTTTATGGGCACGAGCGCAGCGCTCACGCTCGCATTCAGCGGTTTTGCCAATACAGCGCTGGTCCTGGTCGCCGCCGCGCTGTTTCTCGCCGCAGCCATGACGGCTACCGGGCTCGACAAGAGAATCGCGCTGATGATCCTGTCTCGCGTCGGGACCAAAACAACCAATGTGGTGATCGGAACGATTCTCGTTGGTTTCGTCATCGCCTTCCTCGTCCCGTCAACAACCGCGCGCGTATCCTGCCTCGTGCCGATTACACTCGGCATCATTGCCGCCTTTGGCGTTAACCGAAAAGGCGCCTTTGCCGGCATGCTGATGATTACGACCGTGCAGACGGCGAGCATCTGGAACGTCGGCATCAAGACTGCCGCCGCGCAGAACATGGTCGCTGTCGGCTTTATTGAAAAGACACTGCACACTACGATCACCTGGCTCGAATGGCTGGTCGCTGCGGCTCCATTCGGCATTTTGATGTCGATCGCACTCTTCTTTGTAATGACGCGCATGATGCCCCCCGAAGTGTCCGAAGTGTCCGGAGGGCGTGACGCAATTCGGAAATCGCTGCGAGAACTCGGACCGATGAAAGCTTCGGAGAAGAAGCTGTTGGCGATTTCGCTTACGCTGCTCGCTTTCTGGGCGACGGAAGGCATTCTGCATAAATTCGACACCAGCACGACGACGATCACGGCGGTCGCTCTGATGTTCATGCCCGGCATCGGCATCATGACGTGGAAAGACGCCCAGCCGAAAATTCCCTGGGGCACCGTCATCCTGTTCGGAATCGGAATCAGCCTTGGCACCGCGCTGTTGCAGACGAAAGGCGCGACATGGCTGGCGGATCTTGCCGTCGCCGAATTCGGCTTAAAGCAGGCGAGCGCGCTCTTTATTCTGGCAATAATGAGCCTGTTTCTGATTTTCATTCACCTTGGCTTCGCCAGCGCCACCGCGCTCGCCTCGGCGATGATTCCGATCATCATCGCTGTTCTGCAGAGCATCTCCGGAGCGGGTATCAACGTGAACGTTGTCGGCATGACGATGCTGCTGCAATTCGTCGTGAGTTTTGGCTTCATCCTTATCGTCAATGCGCCACAGAACATGGTCGCCTATGGTACGGAGACATTCGAGGCGAAGGATTTCGTGCGCACTGGGCTTGTGCTCACGGTTATCGCGTTCGGCTTGGTGATGTTGCTGGGCGCCACCTACTGGCGCTGGCTGGGATATGTCTGAGGCAGGAAAGTGCAGCCGACCGACATATTGCGTCCGGAATATTTCCATAAGGTCGTCAACTGCCAGTGGGCGTGTCCTGCCTGGACGCCGGTGCCGGAATATATCCGGCTGGTTGCAGACGGACGATATTCGGATGCGTATCTGCTGAACTGGTATTCAAATCTGTTTCCCGGAATCCTCGGCCGCACCTGCGACCGCCCTTGCGAGCCCGCCTGTCGCCGGCTGCGGGTCGACAGGGATTCGGTTGCGATCTGTCGTCTGAAGCGGGTCGCCGCGGATTTCAAGGACGATATTCGCGAGCGCCTGCCGAAGCCCTTGAAATCGACGGGGAAGAGGATTGCGTTCGTTGGTGCCGGGCCTGCGTCGTTATCGGCCGCACGTGACCTCGCCCTTCTCGGCTATAGCTGCGACGTCTTCGACGGCGAGGCGAAAGCGGGCGGCATGATCAGAAGCCGCATTCCGAATTTCCGCTTGCCTGAAAGCGTGATCGACGAGGAGTGCGGCTATGTGTTCGACCTTGGCATTCGCTTCCATTCGGCCGAGCCAATCGATAGCCTGAAAAAACTCCTTTTGGGGAAATACGACGCAATCTTCGTCGGCACCGGCGCGCCGCGCGGCCGGGATCTTAAAATTTCAGGACGGGAGGAGGCCGAGAGCCATATCCATGTCGGGCTCTATTGGCTTGCGTCCGTCCGCTTCGGACATATCGCTAGGACTAGTAGGCGTGTTCTCGTGCTGGGCGGCGGCAATACCGCGATGGATTGTGCACGCACGGCGCGTCGCTTGGGCGGCGAAAAGGTCACGATTGCCGTCCGATCTGGCTTTGACGAGATGAAGGCATCGGCATGGGAGCGGAGCGAAGCGACACGCGAAGGCGTCGAAATCTTGAATTGCCTCGTTCCGAAGGAGTTCAAACACGACCAGGGACGCCTCACCGGCGTTCTGTTCGAAAATGTGAAGGCCCTGCACGATGCACAGGGAAAACGCCGCCTCGAGCCGACCGGCGAACCTGACACGTTTCTGGAATGCGACGACGTCTTGATCGCAGTGGGTCAGGAAACGGCGTTTCCCTGGATCGAGCGCGATGCCATCGAATTCGATCAAGCCGACGCCCCCAAGATCGATCCGGTCACACTGCAATCGTCGAATCCGAAAGTGTTCTTTGGCGGCGACGCAGCAATAGGAGCAAAAAATATTGTTTCGGCGGTCGCGTCGGGGAGGCAGGCCGCGATCTCAATTGATCTCTTCTGCCGCGGGCTTGATCTGCGTGAGCGGCCTTCGGCGCATGCGGAGCTGATCAAGCATTCACGCGATTGGAATTATTCGATCGAGCCGTCGCTTGATGCGCGTTTTAAGGTGCCGGTTCGGGAAAACAGTATCGCACTTGCCAATCCTGGGGCCGAGGTGGAGCTTGGTTTCGATCCCGAAATGGCGCTTCACGAGGCGCATCGTTGTCTCAACTGCGATGTTGAGACGGTCTTTGCGTCCGCGCTTTGCATCGAATGCCGTGCCTGTGTCGAAATCTGCCCCACTCGCTGCATTACTTTCACCAAAGACGGCGACGAAGCCGATCTCCGAAACCGGCTGAGCGCACCGGCGAGAAATCTTACCCAGGCGCTTTATGTCGCAAATGGGCTGCAAAGCAAAAATGTAATGGTCAAGGACGAGAATGTCTGTCTGCACTGCGGCTATTGCGCGGAGCATTGCCCCACCGGTGCCTGGGAGATGCAGAAGTTTCTCATCGAAGCGGCAAAGGCGGGCGATTCCATCGAACGTCCCGCGCAGGTACGGATGACATGACGCGCTCTTCTATTTCAGTGGTATTTGCCGGCAGCGGCGGTGCCGGGGCGATGACTGCGGGTGCCATTTTTCTTCAGGCTGCGGCACGCTCCGGTTATTACGGGATGATGACCCAGCTCTTTGGCGCGCAAGTGCGCGGCGGCGAGGCGGCGGCTCTTGTTCAACTTTCAATCGGGCCGATCGAAGCCCAGCCCGACTGCTACGATCTTTTCGTCGCGCTGGATTGGGGAAAGATCGAATCCTTCGCTCCGGAAATTCCGCTCTCCGAAAAAAGCATTGTTTATCATGCAAAGGACGGCGGAGCGATCGCCCCATCAATCGCGAAGACGAAAGCTCGCATGATCGAGATCGAAATGACCGATCCCCAGATGACGGCGCTCGAGCGTGCGCTGCGCGGCAAACGAGTCAACATTTTCGCGGCCGGTTTTGTCGGCACGCTGGTTGGCCTGAGCGAGAAAAGCCTGAAGGAGGCCTTGGCCGCGAGCCTTGGACGCAAGAAAGCCGACGTGGTGGCGGGAAATGAAAAAGCGCTCGCTGCGGGAATTGCCGCCGCAAAGCGCCAAACCGAGAATTTCCTGCTTGCAGAAGCAAATCCCGGCAAGCGCTGGCTAATCACGGGGAACCAAGCGATTGCATTGGGTACCCTGCGCGGCGGCGTTCGTTTTGTGGCCTGTTACCCGATCACTCCGGCAACCGATCTGGTCGAATGGCTCTCGCCTGTGCTCCAGAAGTTGGGAGGCAAGCTGGTGCTCGGCGAGGACGAGCTTGCTTCCATTAACATGGTGCTTGGCGCTTCTTTCGGTGGGACGCCGGCGATGACGGTCACCTCCGGTCCCGGCCTTTCGTTGATGATCGAAACGATCGGGCTTGCAGTCGCCGCCGAAGTGCCTGCCGTCCTAATAGATGTCATGCGCGGCGGCCCCTCGACGGGCATTCCTTCCAAAATGGAGCAAAGCGATATCAATCTCGCCGTTTATGGGGGTCACGGTGACGCACCCCGGATCGTCATTGCGCCCATGTCGGTCGCGGACTGTATCTGCACGGGCGAGTGGGCAGTGTACATCGCGGAAGCGCATCAAACGCCGGTCATCGTGCTCTCCGATCAGCTGCTGGGGCAGGCGAACGAAGTCATTGAGTTAACGTCGAAGCGTCCGGCCGCGGCAACCCGCCGGACCGATGGAGGCGACCCCAAAACATTCAAACGCTACGCCATCGGCCCTGATCCGGTCACGCCGATGCCCCGGCCGGGCACGCCGGGATTCGGTTGGGTAGGTGACGGGCTCACGCATAACGAAATCGGCGTACCTGTCAGCAGCGCCAGCGTTCACGCCGCCCAAATGAAAAAGCGCGCGGATAAGATCGCGCGATTCGAACCCGGAGAGCTATGGGGGGAGTGTTGGGGCAATGGCGATACGGCGATTGTTGCCTTCGGCTCCAGTTTGGCGCCGGCGCGCGAAGCCGCAAGGCGCTTGACCGCCGCCGGCCGTCCCGTCCGCGTCGTCGGATTGCGCGTAATCTCGCCGGCACCCATCGCGCAACTCAAAAAGGCGCTTGCCGGCACGAAGCGGGTCGTCGTGCTTGAGCAGAATCTCGGTGCGCAGCTCTATCACTATCTGCTCGGGCTTAAAGCATTGCCCGCCGATGCCGAAAGTATCGCGCGAACCGGGCCCTTACCGTTCCGGCCGGCCGAAATTGCCGCTCACCTAGGACACGACCATGTCAATAGTAGCTGACAGCGCTGTTGCATGCAGGCCGCACGATTATCGTTCAAGTGCGCAACCGATTTGGTGTCCTGGATGCGGCGATTACGGTGTTCTGAATTGCCTGATGGAAGCATTCTCGATCGTCGGCCGGCCGCCACACGAGATCGCGATTGTTTCGGGAATCGGTTGTTCGTCACGGCTCCCTGCTTACACGAAATGCTATGGTTTTCACGGAGTGCATGGCCGCGCGCTTCCCTTTTCGGTTGGCCTCAAAATGGTGCGCCCGGATCTCGAGGTGGTGGCGGTCGGCGGCGATGGGGACGGATATTCGATTGGCGGCAATCATTTCATGCATGCCTGCCGCCGAAACATCGACATGCTCTACCTCGTCATGGATAACCGGGTTTACGGTATGACAAAAGGGCAGCCTTCGCCCACGACGGAAGGCGATTGGGATTCTCAAATCGCGCCCGGCGGCACAGGACTTCCGAGCTTTAATCCGCTTGCGGTCGGCCTCGCCGCAGGGGCCAATTTCGTTGCCCGCGGCTATGTCGGTGACCCGATTGGTCTGACAAACCTGATCGTCGAAGGGATTCAATTCAAAGGCTTCGCATTCCTCGAAGTTTTAAGTCCTTGTGCCATATTCCGTCCGGAAGAGATTGGGTGGAAAGCGCGCGCCCATTCGCGAAAAAAGCCTCCTTCCGCGGATCGCGCCACCGCTATTGCTGACGCCTTGAATGAAGACGAACTCGGTCTGGGCGTGTTTTTTCGCAGAGAGCAGGCGATCGATGTGAAGCGCGAGAAATCTACGCTTACGCTCGCCGATATCGAACGAAGTTTCGAGATCTGACGCATGCAACGACGAATGTGGAGTGCGACATGCCGAAGCTGAGGCTTCCTCACGACTCGCTTGTGCTCGTGGCCGATGGGCGAAAAGCGCTATTTCTGCGAAACGAAGGAGACGAGAAGTTCCCCAATCTGGTGACCGCCCGCGTGATCAAACACGACAATCCGGCGACGCATCTGCAAGGCAGCGACCGGCCGGGACGAGTCTATGAAAGCAGTTCGCATCGGCGCAGCAGTATCGAGCCGACGGACTGGCATGTGATTGAAGAGCATAGGTTTGCAAAGGAAGTTGCGGCTCTGGTGGAGAAATACATCAATGCAGAGGAGGCGCGGGCGCTCGTCGTTGTGGCACCAGCAAGAACTCTCGGGGACCTGCGAGCTGAATTCGCGACTACCGTCCGTAACCGCATCGTGGCTGAAATCACGAAGGATTTAACCAAGCATCCTCTCTCCGAGATCGAGAACCATCTGCTACAAGCGGCAAGATAATGATCGTGGGCGTCCTTGGAGGACAGGAAAGCGCTTTCTGCCGAGATTGCGTTTTGAGGCAAATCAAAGAACCACGGTTCAATTTATTGAATCATGTTTATAGTTCGCATCATTGTGTTTGATGCTGCGATTTTTTGTAGGGGCTCATTTTTTTAAAGAGGTCCGACATGCGCCCACTTCATCCGATTAAAGTAGCAACAACGGTGGCGCTGCTGATGGCCTGTATCCATTTCGGATGGGCCCTGTTGGTAGCCTTCGGAGTTGCTCAGAGCTTGCTGAATTTTATTTTTTGGCTGCATTTCATCGCGCCCGTCTATACGATCCAGTCGTTCAGTTGGGTCGTGGCGTTGGGACTTGTGCTGTTCACATCGACAGTGTCTTTTTTTGCCGCGCTTCTTTTTGTCTACCTGTGGAACCGTATCCACGTGCTATGAGCGATCCCGCAGCCGCGGAAATCGGGATGCTATTTGTCGTATAGGTCGGCGGGCGCATGGCTATTGTATGCTTTGTTTCCAGGTCGCATTCACGAGCAGAAGATGCATCGGATAAAAAAGACATGCATTCGCTTATGGCGCGGCCTTGGGCCCGGACTCGTTACCGGCGCGGCCGATGACGATCCGAGCGGAATTGCAACCTATTCTCAAGCAGGCGCGCAATTCGGTTTTGCGCTCGGATGGACGATGTTTCTGACGCTGCCGTTTATGGTGGCCATTCAGATCATCAGTGCGTGCATCGGATGGGGGACGAGACGCGGTCTCGCGACCAATATCGGACACAGCCTGCCGCGATCTTTGCTTTATTGCGTCGTCGGCCTGCTGACGATCGCCAACACAATCAATATTGCGGCTGATCTGGCTGCAATGGGTGAATCGGTCAGGCTCGTCATTGGCGGGCCCGCGTTTATCTACGCACTCTCATTTGGATTGATCTGTGTGATCGCGGAAATTCTCGTTCCTTATCATCGTTATGCGAATTATCTGAAACTTTCGACGCTCGTTCTCTTTGTGTACGTCGCGACCGCATTCACATTGAATATCCCGTGGAAGGAAGTTGCGCTCGCAACATTGCTTCCGCGTGTTTCGTTCAGTCAGGACATGTTTCTGACAATCGTCGCAGTCTTTGGAACAACTATCAGTCCTTATCTTTTCTTTTGGCAAGCCTATCAGGAAGTTGAGGAATCGAAACTCAGCTATCGCCGGTACCACCGAGATGGGCTGGGCGTCCGCGCCTTCCGGAAGATTGCAATTGACACCTGGGCCGGGATGTCGCTTTCCAATCTTGTTGCCTTCTTCATTATCATCACGACAGCCGCAACATTGCATGTAAACGGCGTAACGAACATCCAAACTGCCGGACAAGCGGCTGAAGCGCTGCGCCCGCTCGCCGGGGAGTTTACGTTTCTGCTTTTCGCGATCGGCATTATTGGAACAGGCTTGCTCGCGGTACCCGTTCTCTCTGGCTCGGCAGGATACGCGGTTGCCGAAACATTCGGCTTGCAGGGAAGCCTGGAATTGCCCGCGAGCCGCGCGATCGGCTTTTACGCGGTGATTAGCGTCGCGACATTCGTGGGGGCGATCTTGTCGATTACCTCGATCGACCCGATCGCGCTTCTGTTTTGGGCTGCCGTCATTAACGGCATAGTCTCTGTGCCGATTATTATCGCGATGATGATTGTTACATCGCGAAAGAAATTGGGGACGATCATCCTTCCTGGATGGGTATTGATCGTCGGCTGGCTGACCGCCGCGATCATGAGTCTAACTGTCCTTGTGCTATTATGGTCATTTTATCGATGAAACAAACAGGTTTTTGATCGAAATCAAAATGCGGCTGATTTGATCTTCGTCAATTAATAAACGGCGTTGATGCTGCAATAAATAAAAAATTGATAGGAGAGCTCGAGATGGCGACGCTAAAGCAGCGCAAGGCAGCTCAAAGGAATATCCGTAAGGCGCAAGCGCGGTGGCGCTCGATGTCAAAACGGCAACACAGTCTCGCCCAGCCGGAGGGCAGGGGGCGCCGCCGCCCCGGGACCGGCGGACACGGCAATTATTTTCGGATCGAGCTGCGGCCAAAGGCAAAGTATGTAGCGTATCGCCTGCAGGACGTCGGGCGGTCAGGTCATACCAAACGTCTCGCTGGCCGTACTGCGAAAGGAAACTGGAGCACGAAATCATGGCTCGTGCATAAAGGTGACGCCACCGTTAAGAATGGTAGGCTTTTCATCAAAGCAGGAAAGGCCACGAGTATCCTCAAAGGCATTCGCGGCAGCATCCGGCATCTGAAGGGCGATATCTTTTTCGCCAAGCCAAGAAGAAACGTGCCCGAACGGGAAAAACCCACAACGCGCCAGCGAGCGGCATATCGCAAGAACATCAAGAAGGCACAACGCGCGCGTTGGAGCTAGTCTAGGGCCACCGTCTAGGCAGTCTTTCGGGTTCGGCTTACGGTTGCTGGATGTCGACCTATCGGCTGCAGCAGCTCTTCGATCCACAGTCCATTGTGGTCGTCGGCGTCGGCGCCCGACCGACTTCGGTCGGGCGCGTTATTCTGAATAATCTGCAATCGGCGCGATTTGCAGGGAAAATTTGGCTTGTCGATCTTCATGCGGAGATCGAAGGAATAAAAGTATTTAAGGATTTACAGGCGCTTCCGGAAACGCCGGATCTCGCCATTTTGGCCGCGCCTGCGCCGGCGATTCCAGAAATCGTCGAAGCTGCTGGCAGGAAAGGAATTGGGGCGGCGATTATCGTAACCGCTGGCCTCGGGCACGGCCGTGGCTCGCTCCTTGAATTGGCGACCGCCAATGCCCGGCGTTTCGGCATGCGGATACTTGGGCCGAATTGCATCGGTCTTTTAAATCCCACCGCCCGGTTGAACGCAAGCTTCTCCGCCCAAATGCCGCCTGCTGGTGATATTGCGCTCATCTCCCAATCGGGAGCCGTGGCGGCCGGCATTATTGCATGGGGCACCCAACGCAAGATCGGTTTTTCGGCTGTCGCGTCGATCGGCGACATGGCCGATATCGATGTGGGGGATCTGCTCGATTATTTCGCCTTAGATCCCGCGACACGCTCGATCTTGACCTACATCGAATCGGTCAAAGATGTCCGTAAATTTATGTCGGCGGCACGCGCTGCGGCTCGCATAAAACCCGTTATAGCCATCAAGAGTGGCCGTCACAAACAAGCAGCGGTTGCCGCGGCGACTCATACCGGGGCACTCGCTGGTTCCGATGCCGTTTACGACGCAGCGCTCGAACGCGCAGGCATTCTAAGAGTATTTGATCTTGACGAATTTTTTGATGCCGCCGAAACGCTGGCGCGCACGCAACCATTTTCGGGCGATCGTCTCGCGATCCTTACGAATGGTGGCGGCGTCGGTGTTATGGCGGTCGATCGATTGAATGACTATAATGGAAAGCTAGCCCGGCTTTCTGACGCCGCGAAAAGTCAACTCGACGCATATCTTCCCGCGATATGGTCGCGGTCAAATCCGGTCGACATTGTAGGCGACGCCGACGCTGACCGGTACGAGCTTGCGCTCAGGGCACTTCTTGCGGATTCGGAAAACGACGCGGTTCTTGTCCTGCAAGTGCCGACGGCGTTGTCGTTGCCGATTGAAACTGCGCGGCGCGTCAGCGAAGTGGTGAAGAAAAGTCGCAATACTGTACGACCGAAACCGGTCTTTTGTGCTTGGGTCGGGGAAAATCCGGAAACGGCGGATATCTTCGCGGAATCGAAAATCCCGCACTTTCTCACCGAAAGCGAGGCCGTGCGCGGATTTATGCACCTCGTTCGGTATCAAAAAGCGCAAGAAGCGCTCTCGAAGGTTCCGCCGAGTCTCCCGAATGATTTTTCTCCCGATAGGGCGAGTGCACACGCCGTCATTCGAAAAGCCGTCGAAGAAAAGCGAAAGTGGCTCGATCCCGATGAGATCGAAGCGTTGTTTGGGGCTTATCGTATTCCAATCCTCCCCGTCACGATTGCCGACACGCCGGAACATGCGGGAAGAGCCGCCGCCGTCTTGCTCAAAACTTATAAGGCGGTCGTAGCCAAGATTTTTTCCCGCGACATTTTCCATAAATCGGATGTCGGCGGCGTAGAGTTGAATCTCCGCGACGAAGAAGCAGTACATAATGCCGCGGCGGCGTTGCTCGAAAGAGCAAAAAAGACTCGGCCGGATGCCGTAATAAAAGGCGTGATCTTGCAGCCCATGCTGAAAAAACCAAACGGGCGGGAACTCATCGCCGGCATAGCAACCGACCCCACATTCGGACCGGTCGTATTGTTCGGGCGGGGCGGTACCGCAGTGGAAGTCATCAACGATAAGGCGTTAGGTCTTCCGCCGCTTGATCTGGGACTGGCGCAACGGTTGATCGGCAAAACCCGCGTTGCCCGTCGTTTGAAAGCATACCGCAATATTCCCGCGGCCGATGAGAGCGCGATCGCGCTTACGCTCGTGAAGCTCTCGCAGATGGCCGCTGATTTTGCCGAGATTAGCGAAGTGGATATCAATCCACTCGTGGCGGACGAGGAGGGGGTAATCGCGCTGGATGCCCGCGTTGCGGTCTCTCCGCAAGCCAAGTCCGCTCCCACCAACCCGAATTTTGCAATCAAGCCCTATCCGAGCGAATGGGAGCGAGAGGCTGAATTCGGGGATCGAAAACGCATTTTTATACGTCCGATCCGTCCGGAGGACGAGAGTCTGCTTCGCAAATTCCTGGAGAAAATATCTGCGGAAGACCTTCGTTTACGCTTCTTTGCGCCGGTCAAGGATTTCAGTAGCGCTTTCATCGCACGGCTTACGCAGATTGATTACAACCGCGCGATCGCGCTGATCGCGCTAGATGCCGATCGGCGGGAAATCCTGGGGGTGGTGCGGCTTCATATCGACGCGAATTTCGAAGCGGGTGAATATGCTGTTCTCGTTCGTTCTGACCTAAAAGGCCTCGGTCTCGGCCGGCTTTTGATGCAATTGATTATTGAGTACGCGCGATCCGTCAGGCTTCAGAGAATTGAGGGTGAGGTCCTAAGCGGAAATACGTCGATGTTGAAAATGTGCGAAGAGCTCGGTTTTAAAATATCGACTAGTCCCGACGACATGTCGATCAAGCTAGTAAAGCTCAGTCTATGACCGCCTAGTGCGACATCAGCACCGGAACTGTCATCGTCGCAAGAATTTGCGCGGTAACGCCACCGAAGATGAATTCTCGCAATCGGGTATGCCCGTAAGCACCCATCACAATAAAGTTAGCGTCTATGTCCGTGGCATGGGTCAAGATTACATTTGCAATGTCGATATCTTCAACGTCGATACGTTTTGTTTGCACGCTCAGCCCATGCCGCGAGAGATGCTGGGCGATCTCCGCGCCGGGCAAATCTTCGGTAACTTTGTTTGCTTCCGCCACTGTTATGATCTGAATTCTTTTCGCTTTACGCAAAAAGGGCATCGCGTCAGCCGTGGCCCGCGCAGCCTGCCTGCTTCCGTCCCAGCAAACGAGTGCGGTTTCGAATTTTGCTGGCTTCTCGTGAATGTAGGGAATAACGAATACGGGCCGCCCGCTATCGAACAATGCGGCTTCAATAAGAAAATCGTAATGGCTTGTACACGTGTTCGCTTGCTCGACAACGCAGAGATCGTAATTCCGGCTAAACTTGGCAAACAAGCTAGCCGCGCCCGATACAGTAACTTGAGGCGAATATGATTCGCATCGGACGGCGGTGTTTAATTGAAGAAATTTCTCTTTGGCTGTTCGGGCCGCTTGTTCGTTCGCGGCGCGCTCTTCTTCAATATAAGTTGCGGGCAACCCCTCGACGTTGCTCATCACGGAAATGATCGGTTCAAAGGCAAACGCAATTCCCGTTACATGAACGTTGAACTGCTCTCCAATTGAGAGAGCGTAGTCGCGCGCGCGGTCATGTTTCGTGGTCGTTGCCAGATTCACTACAAGATCGCGGATCATTGCCGGCCTGTTACAATTAATAATGCTCGACCGTGGATACTTTGTAGACGTGCGTCTTTTCTTTCTCCCGGATCGAAACGTATTCGCCCGGTACGAGATGCTCATCTTCGAGGTGGAAGCCTTCTTCCTCGGCGTCCTCGCCCGATATGTCGTACTGCAACGTCCAGCCGCCGTTTTTCCGATGTACGAGATGACCGATTTCGTTTGCTTGAGCTGGCCGGAATTTCAAAACGCGGTAATAATCGCGAAATTCTTTCCAGGGTTTCGTGTCTATCTTGCCGCTGGCATCCAGCGGTACCCAAAGGAGATAACCCGTATCGGATCGCCCTTCGGGACTCCCAGCTTCTCTCGCAAGCTCAAGCCGCACATGACGGAAGCTTTTTGGCAGATGAGGATTTGCTGTGGAGCGTGTCTTTAAAGCCGTAATCATGCGACCCTCTACGCATTCAGCCGTGACAATAAATTTCGGTTGCGAAGAACTACACGCCGAGACGCTGGCAATTCGATCGCCTGCTCGTTTTCGAGTTGCGTGAAGGTGCGGGAAACGGTTTCAATCGTCAGACCGAGATAGTCGGCAATATCCTGCCGAGACATCGGAAGCTCGATCGTAAAGCTGCGGGCTCGCTTGGCCATTTCCAGCAAGAAAGCCGCAACGCGTTCAAGCGCATTTTTTCGGCCGAGCGTGATCATGAGGTTCTGGACATGATCGAGCTCACGCGCGGTGATGGACCAAAGTTCGCTTGCGATTTCACTCTGACGCGCCGCCAGCGTGAGAACTGCGCTGCGTTTAATAACCAGTAGGCGAGATTTAACGACTGCTTCCGCGGAAAAATGATGTTCGCTTGACGCTTCGATGCCGATGATGTCGCCTGGAAGATAGAAACCGTTGATTTGACGGCGGCCGTCGTCGAGAATTTTGTAAACGCGGACAGCGCCGCTGACGACTTTGTAAATAAATTCTGCTGATTCGCCTTCGCCATAGATTTCGTTGTTGCGGTCATATTCGATCTTGGCGCCCATCAACTCGAGTATTTCATCGAGGCTCCTTCGCTGATCGGTCGTCTTTGAGGCGGCATTTCGCTCTATCGTACGAATGAAAGGAGGGGCAGGAATTTTACCGCTTTCGCTTTGCGTCAACATGGTGCGTTCTCCTGTTGAGCCGCTTTTAAGCAATTGAAAAATCCCCCGAAATTCAGATCTTTCTCTTAAGTAGAATCCCGTAGGTTAGATCCCTTAATTCGGCATGATAAATTGCGGCACTGCTGATGCATTCATTTCGTCCTGAGAATGAGAAAATCGCTGTGGCACGGTCATACGGTATCGCAATCCTGTGCGTTGCTCTTGCGATGCTGGCCCAGACCATTCTGATTTCCCTTGGTGGCAGCGATGTTCGTTTTCTTTTTTTTACGCCGGCCGTGCTTCTTGCAGCTTTGATTGGCGGCGTAGGACCGGGGATTTTTGCAACGGGGTTGAGCACTCTCTATCTGATTGCTTGGAAAGAGATCTGGCTCGAATTGCCCAAGGGGGAGGCGCTGCTGCTGCTGGCTTTCGCTGCGATCGGCATTGGGATCTCGATCGTAGGCGAACGTTTCAGGCGAATGCGGTTGAATGCGGCAGCCGTGACTGAAGATTTGCGTGAACGGGAGGCGCACCTCAAATCCATTCTCGATACGGTTCCGGATGCGATGGTCGTGATCGATACGGAAGGCATCATTCAATCATTCAGCGCCGCAGCGGAGAGACTATTCGGCTATCCTGCGGCAGAAGTCGTCGGCCAGAATGTCAAGATATTGATGCCTTCGCCTTACCGGCAAGATCATGACGGTTACATTCGCCGTTATCTCGCAACAGGTGAGCGCAGAATCATCGGGATCGGCCGCGTTGTTGTCGGCGAACGAAAAGATGGGTCGACATTTCCAATGGAACTAGCTGTTGGAGAAATGAAATCGTCCAATCGGCGCTACTTTACGGGATTCATTCGCGATCTTACCGAACGGCAAAAAACAGAGACGCGTTTGCAAGAGTTGCAGGCGGAACTCGTCCAGATCTCGCGGTTGACCGCGATGGGAGAAATGGCCTCGACACTTGCCCATGAGTTAAACCAGCCCCTTTCCGCGATCGCGAATTATTTAAAGGGCTCAAGCCGGATGCTGGAGGAGTTGAGCGGCGACGATGCGGCTGCGGTCCGCGGCGCCGTTAACAAAGCCGCTGATCAAGCATTGCGGGCCGGCCAAATCATCCGCCGTTTACGCGAATTCGTCTCCCAAGGGGAAAGCGAAAAACGTGTTGAAACCATTGCTAAGGTTGCAGAAGAGGCGAGTGCCTTGGCGCTTGTCGGCGCGCGTGAAACAGGTGTCAGAACAAGGGTCAATTTTGGAAATTTCGTCGATCTGGTGCTGGTTGACCGCATCCAAATTCAACAAGTGCTTGTAAACTTGATACGGAATGCGTTGGAAGCGATGCAGAACAGCGATCGACGAGAACTCACTCTTACGACGAAAAAAACGAAGCCGGATACGATCGAAATTTCGGTTGCCGATACGGGAACCGGTATCTCGCCAGAGATTGCCGAACATCTTTTCCAACCGTTCTTCACAACCAAGCCGCATGGAATGGGTGTGGGCCTTTCTATTTCGCGGGCGATTGTCGAAGATCATGGCGGACGAATTTGGATCGAACCGAATCCCGGCGGGGGTACGATTTTCAAGATTACCCTGCCGGCCATCGAAGCCGAGGAAGAAGCCGATGCCGGGTAAGACAGTTCACGTGGTCGACGACGATGCCGCGATGCGCGATTCGTTACGCTTTCTGTTGAAATCGGCAAAGCTCGATGTGCGCACGTATGAGTCCGCCGATGCGTTCTTGCGCGCGCTTCCTGAAATTAAAGGAGGCTGCGTGCTTACCGACGTGAGGATGCCTGGATTGTCGGGAATCGACTTGTTGCACAGGTTGAAGAAAACGCCGATCGATCTTCCAGTAATCGTCATGACGGGCCACGGCGATGTCACTCTCGCCGTCGAAGCCATGAAGGAAGGTGCGATCGATTTTCTGGAAAAGCCCTTTGACGATGAGGTTCTGCTGAAGGCAACGCGTTCCGCGCTCGATCGCTATGAAAAAGATGCAAAAAAGGGCGCAGAGAAAGCCGAAATCCTCTCAAGGCTCGCCTTGCTCTCGCAGCGCGAGCGGCAGGTTCTGGAGGGGCTCATCGCCGGTCAGCCGAATAAAGTAATCGCTGCCGATCATCAGATCAGCCCGCGAACGGTCGAAATTTATCGGGCGCACGTCATGAGCAAGATGCAGGCGGATAGCCTATCGGAACTCGTCCGCATGGCGCTGGTCGCGGGCCTTTTTGAAAAATAGGATTTTCATTGCGCTAAATCAAAACGTGAAATGATGGCTGGCGCAATAAATAGCGATGCTGGCGAACATAAGCGCATCAGAAAATTACGATCAGTCTGCAGATCCTTGGCAAGTAGACGCTGCCGCATTCCCCCGAAACGGAACGGCGATTGAGAAGCTGCGCTTCTTTCTCCGCTATGCTGTTCTCGCGCCGTCAAACCACAATAGCCAGCCTTGGGCAGTGCGCATTGCCCGGGATCATATCGATCTGCTCGCGGATCGTTCGCGTTCACTACCGATCTCGGATCCTTTCGATCGGGAGCTGATTATTTCATGCGGGGCGTTCCTTGCTTTTTTCGAGATTGCCGCACGCGCGTTTGGCTGTTTGCTGAGTATCGAACGGTTTCCCGACCGGGCAAACCAAGATGTCCTGGCCCGGATTTGGCTCAAACGCTACGATCCGGGGTCACCAAATTTGCCTCTGCTCGATGACATCCTGGCGCGCAGAACCAATCGTCATGCCTTTGATTCCGCGCCCGTAACAAACGAGGAACAAGAACTTCTTTCCTTCGCAGCGGGTTCCGATCGTGCGCGCATTACCTGGATTACTGACGGCACCGAAAAGGCATCTTTGGCGCAGATCATTATGGATGCGGACAAGGCTCAATTCGACAACCCATCCTTCTTGCGGGAGTTGGCCTCTTGGCTACGCTTGCCAAAGACATCGGCGATGGATGGAATTCCGTCGACATCCATCGGCATTAGCGGCCTTACGGCCATATATATTGGCCCGCTGCTTGTACGAACCTTCGATGTCGGCCAAGGGAAAGCGGCTCGCGATCAGGAATTGATCAATAATTCGGCCGCTTTCGCTATTTTTTCGACGCCGTTCGACACTGAGCGCGATTGGCTCTTTTGTGGCGAGGCGCTGGGTTCATTTCTCTTGTGCGCCCAGCGGATCGGACTGCGTGTCTCCTATTTGAACCAACCTTGCGAGGTCGACAATACTCGTTTCCGGCTGGCGATGCTGGGCTCGATGAAAAGCAATCCGCAGCTTGTTCTCCGGCTGGGACGAACCGAGTTCTCACCGCCTCCTACGCCGCGCCGGCGGCTAGTATGAAACAGCGCCCATTCAAACGCTAAAATTTAATGCTGCTGCGCGTGGGGCTATGTTCGACGCGAATGATCTTTTTTTGGAGATAATTTTCGATAGCATCGACCCAGGGGGACGGCACGACGTAGACCCAAACAAGATAGCAAATCGCCCAAAGCAATATGATCGTAACTGTAGGATGTTTTCGAATGGCATCAATCATCGTGCATGCTCGTAGCAAAGGCGCGATACATCGGCTTGATCCAGATCAACGAGATTCAGGTAATCCCGATTAATATATTTATAAATTGGCCAAACGGGTGTTTTCAAATGACTGCTTTCGGGCAAGGAAATTTCGCTCCTTTCTTCACCGCCGTCGTTATTTCTGTTGTGGTGATCGCTTTATTTTTTGTGTTTTTCTCGCCGGCTTTATGATGATCTGCTGGCGATTTATGCTCGTATTGGGCATGTTCCTCGCGCTCTCATCAAACGGTATGCGAGTCAAAGCTGGCGATGCTGTTCGCGGCCAGGAACTCGCTGCGATGTGGTGCAGTTCTTGTCACCTTCCCCGAGAAAGCAAGCCGCACAATATGATGGTGGCTCCGCCTTTCGAAGAAGTGGCGCAACGGAGCAATATAAACGCCAAAACGCTGGCTCAATTATTGATGTCACCTCACCCGGCAATGCCGGATCGCGGGCTTAGCCGCGAGGAGGCGGACGATATCGGAGCTTATCTCCTGTCGCTGCAGAAATAATCCGCAGCTCTACCGTCTCTCTGCAAGAAGCTTGAGCCAGATCAAGGGCGCTTACGGGGCGAACGGCTATTTTTGGAAAAATCTTTTAGGATTTTGCCAATGTTTGTCGTCAACGTGATGATGCCCTATGCGATCACGATCAACCGCAGGGCGCCAATACGCGACGCGATCCGGCTGATGCTGAAACACCAAATCAGCGGACTTCCCGTAGTTGATGACGAGGGCGCGCTGGTTGGCATCTTGAGCGAAAGTGATTTTTTGCACCGCGTGGAAATCGGCACCGAACGCCGCCGCAGCTGTTGGCTTGGCTTTTTGTTTAACGCCGAAAGACTTGCTTCAGAATATATTCATGACCATGGCCGAACGGTCGAAGACGTCATGACGAAAGCACCGGTGGTCACCGTCACGGAATTGACCGATCTTGAGAGCGCGGCCAAGTTGATGGAAGAGCACAAGATTAAGCGGCTCCCGGTCATGAGGGGAGATCGTATCATAGGCATATTGACGCGAGCGAGTTTGATCAAAGCCATTATGATGCAAGGAAAAAGCATGCCGATGCCGAAGAAAAGCGATCAGGAATTACGAGGCAGGATTTTCGAAGAGGTGCAACAAGCGCAATGGCTCGTCGCCCCGCTCCTCGATATTCAAGTGAAGAACGGGAACGCGCGGATAAGCGGAGTCGTTTACGATGAACGGCAGGAAGAAGCGATCAAGGTTCTTGTTGAAAACGTGCCGGGCGTGAAATCGGTGGCAAGCGAATTGGCTTGGATCGAGCCTTTATCCGGGGCTGTAATTCTTTCCCCGGGGGAGGAGAAAACGCCGAAAATCATCACCCTGCATTAAGGTCGCCGCACGCCGTCATTTAGAGAGGAGCTTTCATGCTCGTTCTACACGCCATGATACCTATGGTGATCACTGTCTCACAGGATCAGACAATCGGCGACGCCATTAAAAAAATGATCGAGTATCGGATCAGCGGCCTTCCGGTTGTCGACGCCGACGGCGCGCTTGTTGGTATGCTGAGCGAGAGTGATTTCTTGCGTCGGGCAGAATTGGGAACCGGGCGCAAGCATCTGGGATGGCTCGCATATTTCATGCCCGGAAAGCTTGCCGGCGAATACGTTCACGAACACGGGAGAAGGGTGAGAGAGGTTATGACCCCCGATCCAATGACCGTCGACGAATACGCCCCGCTCGAAGATGCAGCGAAGATAATGGAAACAAATTACATCAAGCGGCTGCCTGTAACGAGGAAGGGGCGGCTAATTGGAATGCTAACCCGTTCGGACATGATGCGTGTTGTCGCCGAACGCGGACATGCGCTGCCGCCGCTCAAAGACAGCGATCAAGCGATTCGGCAACACATACTCGAACAGGTTTCGCGACAGCCATGGCTACCGGGGTCGCCTGTCGATGTTACGGTCGACAACGGGAGGGTGACTCTGCTTGGAACCGTGTCCGACATACAACAAGCCAAAGCCTTGGAAGTGCTGGCCGGCAACGTGAAAGGCGTGTCGTCCGTGACGAACGGCATCCGTATTCTGCAACTGAAATTCGCAGAAGATTAAATGCCAAAACCGTTCGGATTTGGGCGAGACAGGAACCGGACGGATAAAAAAGACGTAGATACGCAGGATCGCGTCTTCGCCTATCTTGCCGATCCGAGAACGCATGGCGGTCTCGAAGTAAAGCGAATCGATACGCACGCCTCCACCGTTTTCCTGGCCGGTAATCGCGCATACAAAGTGAAGCGAAGCGTGCGGTTTCCATATCTCGACTATTCGACGCCGGAGAAGCGGAAGGCCGCTTGCCTTCAGGAAGTAACTGTAAATCGTCGTTTCTCTCCCGATCTCTATCTGAGGGTCGCCGAGATTAAGGATTTCAACGGACGGCTAAGCCTTGAGGGAGAGGGCACACCAATCGAATGGGCCGTTGTTATGAAGCGATTCGATGAATCCCTTACGCTGGATCGGCTCGCGGAATACGGATCAATTACAAATGACCTCGCCGATGAACTTGGGCGAATGGTGGCGCGAATGCATGCGGATGCGCCGGTTATCCGCAGCGAGATGTGGCAAGGTTCGCTTTCAACTGTCATTGAGGAAAACGAAAGGGACCTGAAGACACATCCGGATCTATTTGATGCCGGGAAAGTTCGGGTTCTAACGCTGCAATCGAAAGAAAAACTCGAATCTAACAAGGCGCTGTTATCCGCACGCGCAGCAGCTGGTTTTGTGCGCGAAGGACATGGAGATCTCCATCTCAGGAATATCGCCTTGATTGACGGAAATCCGACGCCTTTCGATGCGATCGAATTCGACCCATTGCTTGCTTCGGGCGATGTATTTTACGAACTTTCGTTTTTGCTGATGGATCTCTGGGAGAGGGGTGCGCGCGATTCCGCGAACATTGTGCTCAACCGATACCTGATTGAGGCCGATAGAGAAGAGCACCTGCCGGGGCTTGCGTTATTGCCGTTATTTTTGTCAATGCGCGCGGCGATACGTGCGAAAATTTGCGCGACCGAGTTAGCGCGTTCTGCCCGGGCCAACGAAAATCTCGCAAAGAGTGCGACGCGTTATTTCAATTTGGCTGTCGAGTTTTTGCGGCCTGATGCGCCGCGACTAGTAGTGGTAGGCGGCCTGTCGGGATCGGGAAAATCTGCGCTTGCGAGATTGCTGGCATCTCATCTTTCCCCGGCGCCCGGAGCGGTCATTCTCCGCTCCGATATTGAACGAAAACAGCTCTTTCATGCGAGCGAAACGGAGCTGTTGCCAAGCCAAGCTTACAGATCCGATGTTTCTGGAAAAGTGTATGAGCGCCTCTTTCAGAAAACGGAGTCCGCGTTACAGGCCAAACACTCTGTAATTCTTGATGCGACATTTCTGCATGAAGCGACGCGGGATGCAGCCCTAAAATTATCAAAAAGATGCGGCGTCCCGCTTGCGGGCCTGTATCTCGATGCGGATTTAAGCGTCCGTCTTGAACGTATCGCAAAAAGGAAAAGGGATGCATCGGATGCTGACGCAAAAGTAGCAATGCAGCAGAGAAGCCCTTCAAACCTAAGCGCTGAGTGGACGCGTATCGACGCGAACGCCGATCTCAGCACCACCATGCTGCATGCTTTGCAGGCGATCGGCGTCACAGATCGGCAGTAAGGAGCTGCTTTGTCATCCGATCAACAACTTGCTTCACGCCCCACATGCTTTCTGCCGCAACTCGGATGGCACTTCGCTCAGAGTCGCTGCGAACCAAACCGGTCAGCTCGACGACGCCTTCTGTCACATTGATATTCACGAGGTCGAGATGCGCCCAAGGCTGATTTGCCAGATGAGTGAGCAGTTTCTCGCGGATATATCGATCATCAGCTTCAATGCCGATAGCGCCGTGTAACTCTGCAAAAGCACGGATCAGATCGGCGCGGCTCGCGACGCCTACAACGCGGTCGTTTTCGACGACAGGCAAGCGCTTGATTGCATGCTTTTCCATGAGATCGACAAGGTATCGAATTGAATCGTTGGGATGAACGGACACAACCTTGGTCGTCATGATATCGCGGATTTTTTTGGCGTGAGCTTTCACATATTCGCCGGCGAGAATTGCTTCCCCCACCAGCATTCGCAGCCACCAGGAACGCTGCTTTTCTGTCGAGATTTCGTACCGTCGGATGAGATCGCGTTCCGTTACAATACCGCCAGCTTGCCGCTTTCTTCGACGACCGGAACGCCACTGATACGCTTTTCGGCCATCAGCTTGGCTAGCTCGATCACCGAAATGTTCGGCTTCACGGTAACCGCCGGCGCTATCATAATCTTGCGCACATTCATGATTGCCTTCGCGTAACTTATGAAAGTTTAGGCGGCTGCTCCGCGGGAATATTAATCTCGGTCAAACGAAGAATGTGCGCTGAATCAAAATCTGCCTTTGGAGGCGCTAGTTTAGCTGCGGCATTCAATGACAGAAGAGCACCGAAGTTTCGGGTGCGCTTTTTAGTCGATGAGAACCGGTGGGAGCCAAATAAGCATAAGAGCGATTAAAACGCCCAAGAGAGTCAGGAACACAATCGTTGCCGCCCAAGATTCCGCCTCAGCTCGATTCATGGCGATCTCCTTAATGCGATAACAAACAGGCACAGGGTGGCTGATTGAGAAGGACTTCAGTCACGCCTCCGAATATCCATTCACCGATTTGGCTGCGGCCATACGCGCCGGCGACGATAACATCGGCGTCGTATTGTTTCGCTTGCAAGAGGAGCTCTTCCGCTACGGAATAATTTCCTGAATGTGCGACTTTAGGCTCTACAGTAATCTCATGACCGAGCAGATAAGAGCCGACATCGGATAGGATCTCGTGTACTTCTTGCTGAGTTTGTGCTTCTTCGCAGATTCCAAGAAGCAAAATATCTTTCGTTATTTTTAAAAAAGGCAATGCATTGGCAAGTGCGCACCGTGACTCACGCCCATCCTTCCAGGCGATAATCGCCCGACGAAAGGGAACGGTTTTGACGTGGTCGGGCACGTACAAAATCGGCCGCCCCGCCTGCATGATGATCGTGGCGGGATTGAAGCGATGTTCGAGTGGCGCCTCGGAATCGGAACCGATGACGAGAAGATCGACGGATCTGAGCTTGTTTATGAAGGCTTTGAGAGGATAATCGTTGCTTCCGCGCCATTCGAGGTGCGGAGTCTTGCAAGCGGCAAGCTCTCGAAATCGCTTTTCCCGCTGTGTTAGTTCCGCGGTCGCATGTTCAAACTCAAGCTTTAAGAGTCGATTGCTGACCGGGCCATTGGGAAAAGCCTTGCTGGAAATAGATTGGCAGCCCAAGCCGACTAATTTTGCGTTCATTTTTTGAGTGAGTTCGCAAGCAATGTTGACGCGCCGATCAGATGCGGCGCCTGAACTCACATAGACACTAATCGAGGGATGGATCATGTTTATTTCTAAGCATCTTTCGACAGTGCGCTTTTGACGCAAATCAAAGGATCCAACCTTATGAAGCCGCAGGAAAACACAGCAGGAGGAGAATATGCAGCAACATTTTCACATGGCGGTGTGGATCGATCACCACGAGGCGCGCGTATTCAGCTTCAACGCCGATCAATCGGATAAGTTAGTCGTTCATCCCGAACACCCTGTCCGCAATATCCATCACAAAGCGAATTCGATCGGCAGCGGGCATGCAGCCGAAGATCAGGATTTCTACGACAAGGTGGCTCAACACATTCGGCAAGCCGGCGCAATTCTTGTGGCTGGACCTGCGAACGCGCGTATCGAATTTATCAAGCATCTAAGATCGAATGACCCGGCTCTCGCACAAAAAATAAATACCGTCGAACGTACCGGTCGCTTCACCGACGCTGAATTTCTTGCGCATGCGCGAGAATACTTTTCTCGGCATGATCGCATGACACCCCTTCTATAAACAGGGTTACACGAAATGGTCCCGTATTTTGGCTCCCGAAGACGTTTCTCCGATCTTTCAGAATCCGAGATACTAGCGCTTGCCATCTCCTCCGAAGAGGACGACGCGCGCATCTATTCGTCTTACGCAGAGCAACTGCGGGAGAAGTTTCCCGCGTCTGCCCGGATTTTCGACCAGATGGCGGAGGAGGAAAATGATCATCGCCGTTTGCTGATTGACATCTATGAACGGCGCTTCGGAAAAACCATTCCGTTAATTCGGCGAGAGCATGTCGCTGGCTATTACTGGCGTCGGCCGATTTGGCTTGTTCAGAATCTGGGGCTGGAGCGTATTCGGCAGGAAGCCAGCCGCATGGAGGACGATGCTGCCGCTTTCTATACACGCGCCGCTCAATCCAGCTCGGATCCGGCAACTCGAAAGCTGCTTGGCGACCTTGCTGCGGCCGAAAGAATGCATGAGAGCAGGGCGGACAAGCTGCAGGTGGACGTGGCGGGAGGTGAACCGGGAAAGGAAGAGGAGCGTAAGGCTTTTCGGCAATTCATTCTTACTTGGGTGCAACCCGGACTTGCTGGGTTAATGGATGGTTCTGTTTCAACACTCGCGCCGATTTTTGCAACGGCGTTCTCCACGCACTCGAGCTCAACGACATTTACAGTCGCACTTGCGGCCGCCGTGGGCGCAGGAATTTCAATGGGCTTCACCGAAGCAGCGCACGATGATGGTGTGATTTCTGGCCGTGGCTCGCCACTTAAGCGCGGCATCGCCTCAGGATTGATGACCGCATTAGGTGGTCTTGGTCATGCTCTCCCATATCTCATCCAGAATTTCTGGACAGCAACTACGTTGGCAGTGGCGATCGTCTTCGTAGAATTGTGGGCGATTGCGTTTATTCAAAATCGTTACATGGAAACGCCATTTTGGCGGGCTGTGTTCCAGATCGTGTTAGGAGGTTCGCTGGTTCTCGGAACGGGGATCTTAATCGGAGGAACGTAGAATCGTAACAACGATAATTCGTGAGTTTAAGACGATCTCTATTCGGAATTCCCAGATCGCCCTGATGTTCACTCAGGGAATTTAGAGAGAATGCATTGATTTTATTGCCAATTCATTAGGTCCTGCGTGGAGATGCGAGAAAATCTAATTTTTCCCTGTTCTTTTCGCTGTTATAGGGGAACGGCCTAGCCAGAGGCTGAATCGCTGCAGACTACATCCTGCACCACTCAGCCTTCAGCCGATTCTCTGGCTACGGACTCCGCAAGAAATGCGCCGGTGATGCGTGAAGTGTCACTCATAGGCGCCACCGTATAAGCTTCCGGGAGGATGATCGAAGGATCTGCAGGATCTGGCGCCTCGTGCGTGACGACCCCGCCCACAGGAGCGGTTGCGGCAAGATCGAACTCGGTCTTTTGCCGCGAGGCGAGCGGACGTTGTACCCGTGTGCGATAAAACACGTAGACTGCCAGCAGCGCCTGCGTCAGCGCGGTGAACAGGAACAGTCCGCGCGGTCCTTCCGTCGACATGAAGCCAGCGGCGACAAGCGGGCCGATCACTGAGCCGAGACCATTGGCGAGCAGGATCGTGGCAGCGACCGAGACAGCATCGCTTGCCGGCGTCTTATCGTAGGCATGGGCGGCCGCGAGCGAATAGCCTGGCAGCGCGAGCGCGCCGAACAAAATACCGAGCAACAGCAGTATTGGGCCGGACGCGGAGGTCAGAAAAATGACGATGCCTACAACGGCGGCGCCGATCAGGAGCGCGAGTAGCACCAAGCGGCGGTCGACGCGATCGGACAGATGGCCGACCGGCCACTGCGCAATCGCTCCGGCCAGCACTGCGAGGCTCATGAAGAGCGCTGCACGATCGACGCTGAGGCCGCTCCGGGCGGCCGAGAGCGGCGCGAGTCCCCAAAATGCGCCGTTGGCGCAACCGATCACAAAACTCGCAATCAGCGCGACCGGAGCCTCGCGGTAGATCTGCCCCGGGTGAAAACGGACAATTGTGATCGGCGCCGGTTGCGCCGAGCGGGTCAATGCCACCGGAACAGTCGCCAACGAGGAAAGCATGGCGGCGACCATAAAGCTCCCGGCCTCAACGACCGGATAAAGCGTCGCCAGCGCCTGGCCGAGCGTGATAGCGCCGTAACTGACCACTACGTAGGACGAAAGCACGAGTCCGCGCGTTTCGTTGGAAGCGCCGTCATTGAGCCAGCTTTCAACAACCAGATAGAGGCCGGCGAGGCAAAGACCCGTTACGACACGGAACGCTATCCAGGCGGGAACCGTCGGCGCGAGCGCGTAGGCAAGCGCCATGGCGGCCGTGACCGCCACCATCGCCGTAAATGCCCGGATGTGTCCCGCACGCAGGATCACGTAGGGTCCAAGCAGACAGCCGCTGACGAAGCCGACGAAATAGCCCGAGCCGATGACGCCAAGCGCAAGATCGCCGAAACCTTCAGCGCTGCCACGCAGCGGAAGCAACGTGAATTGCATGCCGCTGCCTGCCAGCAGGAACGCTACTCCCAGGAGCAGCGAAACGATCGGGCGCAGATTCTTTCGCATCGGGATCGATACTCTCCCCGTTCTCCCCGTGCCGTGGGTCGACCCAACACGCTTTTGGAGGTTCAGATTCGTCCACCACCACACAAAAATGGCGGCGAGATTGTGGGGACCGGCGCCAAATCGTCGGAACACGTGCCCCCTAGCGCAGTTGGTTGGACAAGTGACTAAAAATCATGGTGCCGGTGGTTCGATTCCGCCCCGGCACCATTTCCATCTCGGAAAATTCTCTGCCGTGAATTTCGCGTGGATCCGCCAATCTGGGGCAATTCGCGTTAAATCATGGCGATGGCTTGGAAAACGAGAAACGATAGAGTTCGCGTGGTTTTGTGCGGCGACGTGATGATCGGCCGCGGCATCGACCAGGTGCTTCCAGACCCATGCGACCCGGAACTCCGCGAACCGTACGTCTCGTCAGCGCTCGACTATGTCCGCCTCGCGGAGCGTATGAACGGCGCAATCCCGCGCCCAGTTTCCAGTGCTTACCTTTGGGGCGCCTTCCTCGACGAATTAAGGCGCGCGAAGCCCGACGCCAGCCTTATCAACCTCGAAACGAGCATCACCAGATCCGGCGATTTTGCGGATAAGGGCATCAATTATCGGGTAAGCCCGGAAAATGCGGGCTGTCTCGCCGACGTGCCGATCGATTGCTGCGTGCTGGCCAACAATCATGTTCTGGATTTCGGGCCGGACGGACTGCGCGATACGTTATCGGCCTTGGACCGACTGAAGATTAAACGTTCCGGCGCGGGAAAGAACGCAGTCGAGGCAGCAGCTCCAGCGATTTTGGAGATCGGCGACCGGGCACGCTTATTGATCTGGTCGTTCGCGTTCGCGACAAGCGGCGTGCCGCCGCTCTGGGCTGCCACGCAGCAATGCGCAGGCGTCAATTTCCTTCATGACATGTCCGACGATACGATCCTCATGATCGCCCGTCAGATCGCGAGCATGCGCTTGCCGCGCGATATCGCGGTTGTCTCTCTCCATTGGGGACCGAACTGGGGCTACGCAATACCGCATGAATACACGCGCTTTGCGCGCGCCTTGTTGGATCAGGCGAATGCATCGATCATATTCGGCCATTCCTCTCATCACCCGAAGGCAATCGAACTCTACCATGAACGTCTTGTGCTGTATGGTTGCGGCGATTTTCTTAACGATTACGAGGGTATTCAAGGCTACGCGCAATATCGCAGCGATATCGTCGCGATGTATGTTGTCGATGTGCACGCATCGACAAAGAATGTGATCGCGGCCGAGGCCGTGCCTTTCCGGATTCAAAAATTTCAGCTGGCTGCGGCTTCCGAATATGAACGAGAGTGGCTTTGCAGAACGCTCGATCGCGAAAGCCGTACCTTTTCAACAGCAATTGAAAACGCCGGGAACGGACGGCTAATCGTTCGCGACAGCCTTGGCCGTGGCTCACCGCCTGAACGTGCTTAGTGTTGTTTGACTACTTCGAAGACCCGCCGTGTTTGGTGACGCCTCGTTTGGAGGGTGATTGATCGGGCGAAGCCGGAGGTTCGCTCGGTGCTGCGATAACGTAGGCCCTGTCAAGGCAGCGCTCGGTCGAGCCGCGCGGTTTCGCACGCTCGCATTGGGCGAGCGTCTGGTAGGCGCAGCGCGCCTGGTTCTCGCCCCTGATTTCCAGGCAGAATCGGTTCTGCTGCGGCTGTTTTTGTCGGGTCTGTGCGAAGGCAGTGGAGGACAAGACCGTCAGAATAACGCCGGCCACTGCCGATGACGCAATGAGAATTCGCATGGGATTGGCCTCGCTCTGAGAGTCTCCTCTGCCAGGAACGAATCTTGGCCGAGATCGTTCCGCCTTGCTAAGCTGTTCGCGTGTCCCTCAATCCGAGCCGACAGCGAGCCAAGCGATGAGCCAAGTGACCATCTATCACAATCCCGATTGCGGCACGTCGCGCAACGCGCTCGCCATGATCCGGCAAAGCGGGGAAGAGCCCGAGATCATCGAATACTTGAAAAACCCGCCGACACGCGAGCGCCTGGCCGAACTCATCTCGGCAATGAAAATTACGCCTCGGCAGCTATTGCGGGAAAAAGGAACACCTTATGCGGAACTCGATCTCGGCAATCCGAAGTGGACCGATGACGAGTTGATCGATTTCATGCTGGCGCACCCGATTTTAATCAATCGCCCTATCGTGGTGACGCCAAAGGGCGTGCGAGTGTGTCGTCCGTCCGAGGTCGTCCTGGAAATTTTGCCGAATCCGAATATCGGAAAGTTTGTCAAATCGTAGTTGCCTGATTGCGCCGCGCGACACGCCGCAATCAGCGCCCATCCTGCCCCGAATCCTTTGGGCGTCAAACTGCAATATATTGCGGAAATTTTTTCCGGATTTTGTCGGTGTTCGCGATGGTGTCGGCAAGATGTTTGCGCATAGAATCACGCGCCTTGTCGAGGTTGCCGGCGGCGACCGCGTCGATGATCGCGCGATGCTGCGCCATGATAGAATCGGCTTTTCCGGGCGAGGGCAGATGAAGACGCCGCAACCGATCGAGATGCCCGCTCTGTCCCCGGATGAGCGACCACAGTTCGGGGACATTCGCTACTTCGAACAGCGTGCGATGAAATGCCTGATCCGCCTCGGTAAAGGCGCGCCTGTCGCGGAGCTGGTGCATTGCTCGTTGCCGCGCCAAGAGATCGCGGAGCCGCGCGATCAATTCCTTAGTTGGGGCCTTGGCGACAATACCGACGACTTCCAGCTCGATTGCGCGGCGAAGAAAGTGGGCTTCATGCACCTTGCGAAGATCGATACGACTCACCACCGTTCCGTGTTGCGGAAAGATATCGACCAGTCCCTCTTCCGCGAGCCGCATGAACGCATCTCGTAGAGGAGTGGAACTGACACGGAAACGCGTCGCCAATTCGGTCCGCGACAGCGAGGCTCCAGGCGGCAGACTGAGATCGATGATTGCTTCCCGCAGGACTTCGAAAATCTGCACAGAGGCCTGACGGCCCCGTTCCAACTTCAGTTGCTCGAAAGCGCCCAGCGTTTCTTGAACGAGATGCGTGGCTTTGCGCGCGCTCGGCACCGCCGCCACTCTGCGCGTCTCAATTGCCCGGTAGGTCATGCAGGATCGGCAAATAGTAATCCTTCCACGATGCCGGCATCGTTTTCAGCGTGCCAACCTTATGGAGATGAGCGGCGAATTTCATGGTGCCTTGCGGGTATAGATTCCACTCGCTCATGCCCGGCCGGCTTAAGAGGGCAATCAGGACATCCGCCGGGGTCTTGTCGTTGTTGACGGCCCGGTAGGCCTCTACGCCTGCCGCGATATCCCTTTCGATAATCTGTTTTGCTTCCTCAGCGGCAGCACGAAGGGCCTGTATGATCTTGGGATTCGCATCCGCGAATTTCGTCGTCGTGATAAATTGGCCTTGCGTGAGCGGCCCGCCGATAATGTCCGCCGAGTTTGTTACCACATGCGTTTCGGGGATCTGCGTCAGTTCGTAATAGTCGTACGGCGGCGCCGCGAAGTGGTTTTTGATCTCGTGCGAATCGTTCTTCATCGCAATAAATGCGTCGGGATGTCCCAACTGCACGGTGAGCGGATCGAATTTTGCCCATTGGTCTGGACCGAACAGCTTGCTCGCCGCCATCTGCAGAAGGATCGCCTGCGTCGAAACCTTCACGGTTGGCACAGCGATCCTGTCGTCCTCTTTGTAGTCCGTGAGAGACTTGATGCGTGCCTCGCGGCTGATGAGCTGCAGCGGCAGCGCTGAGCTTGCGACGACACCTTTGACGCCGCCGCGTGTGCGATCCCACAACAGAAGCAGATTTCCCGTTCCGGTATTAATGATGTCCACATTGCCGGAGATCAGTGCGTCCTGCTGCGGTCCGCCGCCGGAGAAAGCCACCCATTTCACCGTTGTCCCGGCAAGACCGAGGCTGGCTGCATGCTTCTCAAGCAAGTTGTGTTTCTCGATGATGTGCAGCGGCATATACAGGATGCCAGGCTGGCGGCTCATCGTAATTTCGGTTTTCGGCTGCGCCCGCGCTGGCGTCCGGGCAAGCGCGAGCGCGCCCATGCCGACGACAACGGTTCTTCGGTTGAGCATTGAGTTCCTCCCTTGATCCCTGCCGAATTCGAGGGACGGCCACCCGTCTTGTTTTTGCGATTGGGCTTTCTTTTGAACCATTAATGCATTAGTACGTCAACTGAGGAAAATTACCCGCAGGGCTGCACACGCGACAGTGAGGGCCGATTGATGACTCCGGAAACACGGCTGAAATTGAAAGAGGTCAGCGTAGCGACAGTCTCGACGGCGCTGTTCAAACGCGGCTTACGCACACAATTCATTCAGGACGTATCGCGTCTCAACCCGAACCAGCCAAAGCTCTTGGGTGAGGCCTATACGCTTCGTTACATCCCGGCTCGCGAGGATCTCAATCCCATTTCCGTCTTCGCCGACCGCAATCATCCTCAGCGCAAGGCCGTCGAAGAATGCCCGCCCGGCGCGGTCCTCGTCGTGGATAGCCGCAAGAATCCCCGGGCGGCATCGGCCGGTGCTATTCTCGTTTCGAGGCTGCAGCAGCGCGGTGTGGCCGGTATTGTGACTGATGGGGGATTTCGAGACTCCGACGAGATCGCTGCCTTGAATTTTCCCGCCTATCACCAGCGTCCCAGCGCACCGACGAATCTGACGCTTCATCAGGCAGTCGAGATCAACGCCCCAATCGGATGCGGAGATGCTCCGGTTTTCCCCGGCGACGTAATCCTGGGGGATGGCGACGGAGTAATTGTCATTCCGGCTGCTATTGCGGACGAGATCGCTGGCGAAGCCTACGAAATGACCGCCTTCGAGGATTTTGTCGCCGAGCAGGTAAAAGCGGGAAGTTCAATTTTTGGCTTGTACCCGTCGACCAGCGAGCAAACGGCCGAACGATTCAAGGCATGGCGAAGCACCAACAAGCGCTGACAATTTTAGCCAGAGCGGTACGCAATGTTACGCCACGCAACGACGCGCTTTAAATATTCGCCGTAGCTCGACTTGGAGTATTTCTCGATCTGTTTCTTGATCCGCGCCTCGTCGATCCAGCCGGAATTCAGCGCGATTTCCTCGGGACAGGCGATCCGCAAACCTTGCCGCTCCTCGAGAATTTGCATGAATTGACTCGCTTCCACGAGCGCGTCGTGCGTGCCGGTATCTAACCACGCGAAACCGCGGCCGAGAAGCTCGATATGCAATTCTCCGAGCTCGAGATAGGCGCGGTTCACATCGGTGATCTCGATCTCATTACGCTGCGATGGCTTGATTTTGGCGGCGATATCGAGGACGCGGTTGTCGTAGAAGTAAATCCCCGTCACTGCATAGCGCGATTTCGGCTTTTCGGGTTTTTCCTCGATCGAAACCGGTTTTCCCGCCGCGTCGATCTCGACGATTCCGTATCGTTGCGGATCGTTCACCGCATAGCCAAAAATCGTCGCGCCCCGCTCGCGCGCGGCGGCGGCGAGCAGAAGCTCGGTAAGGCCGTGGCCGTAGAAAATATTGTCGCCCAGGACGAGCGCGACCGGGTCGCCGCCGACAAATTCGCGCCCGACGATGAATGCGTCGGCAAGGCCGCGCGGCTTTTCCTGCACCGCGTAGGTGAAGCGCACGCCGAAATCCGAACCATCGCCCAACAGGCGGCGGAACTGGCTTTGATCTTCCGGCGTCGTGATCAAGAGGATATCGCGAATGCCCGCGAGCATCAGCGCACTCAGCGGGTAATAGATCATCGGCTTGTCGAAAACAGGCAGTAGCTGTTTCGACACCGCGAGCGTAATCGGATGCAGCCGGGAACCGACGCCGCCCGCGAGAATGATGCCCTTCATGACGCCGCCTTCGATGGCCCCGCCGCGAACAGAGCGTCGACGGTTTCGGCCGTGCGTTCGCGCCAAGGCTTTGCGGTATAGCCGAATGTCCGGATGAAAAGCGCACTGCTCAGCTCCGAATTCATCGGGCGCTTGGCCGGCGTCGGATATCCGGCTGTCGAAATCGGAGTGACTTTCGGCGAGCGGTTCGTGAAGGCGCTTTGACGTTTCACGATCTCGTTCGCGAATTCGTACCAGCTCGCGCGGCCAGCGCCCGCGAAGTGGTAGATGCCGGCGACAGGTTCTTGCGCGGACAATTTTTCGCCCACGACCAGAAGCGCTTCCGCGATATCGGCTGCCGCTGTCGGACAGCCGTGTTGGTCGCTGACGACCCGCAATTCGTCGCGCTCTTGCGTAAGGCGCAAAATCGTTTTCAAAAAATTATTCCCGTAAAAACCGTATACCCACGAGGTCCTGAGAATAACATAATCTTTCAGCGCCGCCTGAATCCGTTTTTCTCCCGCGAGCTTGGAGCGCCCATAAGCGTTGACCGGCGCGGGCGCGTCGGATTCCGTATAGGCGCCTTTTTTGTTGCCATCAAAGACATAGTCGGTGGAAAGATGAATGAGCGGCACGTTCATGGACGCGCAAACTGTTGCGATGATTTCCGCGCCGTCGATGTTAATGGTATTTGCAAGCTCCGTTTCGTGCTCGGCACGATCGACCGCCGTATAGGCGGCGCAATTGATCGCAAGCGCGGGCTTGAATTTCTCGAAAGCCTTATTCACGGAGACCGCATTGGTAATATCGGCTTCCGCGTGCGTAAGCCCGCGGATATCGAGTCCGCGAATTTCCGCAAGTGAAACGAGTTCGCGGCCGATCTGGCCGCCGGCGCCAAATACGATCGTGGAGGCGTTCATTTTCGTATCCCCAGCCGCTCACCGCCGTAGACGCGTGTGCGCAACGGCTGCCACCAGTCGCGATGTTCGAGATACCAGCGCACGGTTTTGCGAAGGCCCGTCTCGAAGCTTTCCCGCGGCGCCCATCCAAGTTCGCGGCGGACCTTGCTCGCATCGATCGCATAGCGGAGATCGTGGCCTGGCCGGTCGGCGACGAATTCGATCAGCGTCTCGCGCCTGCCGATCTTCTCATCGGGGATGAATTCGTCGAGCAGTGCACAGATCATGCGCACGACGTCGATATTTTTTCGTTCGTTCGACGCCCCCACGTTGTAGCTTTCGCCGAGTGTGCCGCGTTCGGCGATCAAGAGAAGCGCGCGTGCGTGATCCTCGACATAGAGCCAGTCGCGCACATTCTCGCCGCGGCCGTAAACGGGGAGGCGCTTTCCTTCGAGCCCGTTCAGAATGAGGAGAGGGATGAGCTTTTCGGGAAACTGATACGGCCCGTAATTGTTGCTCGTGTTCGAAAGCACGACAGGCAAGCCGTAGGTGTGATGAAAGGCGCGCACGAAATGATCAGCTGCCGCCTTCGATGCCGCATAGGGTGAATTGGGGTGATAGGGAGATTCCTCGCTGAAAACTCCATCCGCGCCCAGGCTGCCGTACACTTCGTCGGTAGAAACATGATGAAAGCGAAAACGCATGCGCGTTTCGTTTTTCAGCTTGCGCCAGTAGTCGAGCGCCGCTTCGAGAAGCGTGCAGGTTCCGATCACATTGGTATCGGCGAACGCGGCCGGCCCGTCGATCGAGCGATCGACATGGGTTTCGGCCGCGAGATGCATTACGAGATCGGGCTGGAAGCGCTCGAACAGCGCGCGCACTGCGGCCGCGTCCCGGATGTCGCATTTTTCGAATTCGTAGCGCTCGTGCCTGGCCACCGGCACGAGCGAGTCGAGGGAGCCCGCGTAACTCAGATTGTCGGCGACGAGCACACGATGCGGGGTGTCGTTCACGATCATGCGCGCGACCGCCGAGCCGATAAAGCCGGCTCCGCCTGTCACAAGGATACGCCTACCCAACATGAAATGCCCCAAAAAACGCCGCAACATGCGAAAGCCCCGGCCGGAAATCAAGCGAGCGATTGGCGGGGCAATTCGCTTGCTTTATAGACTTCGTGCGAAGCCGTTTACCAAGGGCTGCGAAGTTCATGGAATTCCGCCGTCTTCACATCCCGGACGTCGTTCTGATCGTCCCGCCCCGTTTCGAGGACAAACGCGGCTGGTTCATGGAAAGCTATAACGCGGCGCGGCTCGCGGAACGCGGCATTAAGAACGAATTCTTGCAGGACAATCAGGCCTTCTCGTGCAATGCCGGAACGGTGCGCGGCTTGCATTTTCAGCGCCCGCCGGAGGCGCAAGCGAAACTCGTGCGCGTCTTGCACGGTGCGATTTACGACGTCGCCGTAGATTTGCGAAAAAAATCCGCTACTTACGGAAAATTCGCCGCCGCGAAGCTCTCCGCCAAAGGCGGCGAGCAACTTTTTATCCCCACTGGCTTCGCGCATGGCTATTGCACGCTCGAGAACGAAACCGAAGTTCTCTACAAAGTAGACGCGAGATACGCTCCGGAAGCCGAGGCGGGTCTTCTCTGGAACGACCCGGACCTCGGAATCCCGTGGCCGGTCGATTCATCCGCCGCGTATCTTTCCGAAAAAGACCTGAAACTTCCCCGCTTGCGGGACTTGCAAAACCCATTCTGAGCAAGATGACGCCGTTGAAAGCGACATTCGTCTGGATTGAGCGGGGTATCGCTGAGCTTCCGCCCGGCTATTTCGCGCTGGTGATGGCGACCGGCATTATTTCCAACGCGATGTTCTTTGCCGGGCACCGCTTCGTTTCCGACGTGCTGTTTGCGGTGGCGTTCGCGTCGCTCCTCTGGCTCGTGGCCGCGACGCTCGCGCGCCTGATCCGTTTTCGACAGGCCTTGTGGGACGATCTTGTCAATCCGCGTCTCGTGTTTTCGTTCTTCACCATCGTCGCGGCGCTCGACGTTTTTGGCGGCGGCCTTTGCCTGCGCGGCTTGAACGCGGTCGCGCTGCCGATCTGGTTTCTTGCCTTCGCGTTCTGGTTCTTTCTGCTCTATTTCAGCTTCGGCGTGCTTACCTTTCTCAATAAAGCTGAGGAAGCGAACGTAATCCACGGCGGCTGGTTGATCGCGATCGTGGGCACGGAGTCCCTTGTGATTCTCGGCTCGCAGGTTGCGCCGCTTCTAGGCGCACATGCGCCCGCGATTTTCGTTCTCATTCACATGCTCTGGGGCGTCGGCCTCGGCCTCTACGCGATTTTCATCACGCTGTTCGCGCACCGCATCTTCTTTTTCGAGGTGAAGCCCGTAGATCTCTCGCCGCTCCTGTGGGTGGTGATGGGCGCGGCCGCGATCAGCACGAATGCGGGCTCGATCCTGATCCTCACCGACAGCGGACTTCCCTTTCTGCGTTCGATCCGCCCGTTCATCGACGGCGTGACAATGCTCATGTGGGCTTGGGCGGCGTGGCTCATTCCGCTTCTTCTCATGTTCGACATCTGGAAGCATCGCGTTCGACGCGAGCCGCTCGCCTACACGCCGCTCTTCTGGAGTCTTGTCTTCCCGCTCGGGATGTTCGCGCTCGCAAGCGCGCGCCTTTCGCTCGCTTCCGACTTCACGCTCTTGCGCGATGTCTCCTACGTGATGGTTTGGATCTCGCTGATTGCCTGGATTGCGACCGCGTTCGGACTCGTCGCGGCGCTGTGGCGAAGTTTTCTCGCCTTCGAACGGGTTCCATCGCGAATCGTGCGCAAGCGAAAGTGATTCGCGCTACGACTATTTGCCTAAGTAAAAAGGCATTCCGTCAAATTTTGACCGTAGGAATAAATATTCCGGTTGCGGAATGATATTTTGCGGGTTCCAAATCCAGGAAAACTTTTGTTCAAAAAACGCGCCTAATTTTTAGGATCTGCAAAAGCCGGACGATTTTTTGCCGCTTTCGTGCCGCGAAAGTTCCGTTTCGCGTGCGTGCGGAACTTAATCCTTTTTCCCATCGAGCGTCACTTTCGTGCCACTTCGTCGCCTCCTTGCATTTGCACAGAACGCGCACTGCAATCGAGAGGAGCAGACATGAAAATCGCTGTGGCGGTGGGAGTTCTTTCGGCGGTGTTGATCACTTCGGCCGAAGCAAAGAGCCGTAAACATCGTATACGCCATTACACGCCGGTCGCGCAGACCGTCGCCAATCCGTTCAATTTTCAATTTTTCGGTTTCACCGGCGGCTTCGCCGGTGCATCGATGATCTCGACCGCGCAGAGCTATTCCGGCCGCAATCCGACCGGACGCTCACGCCAGTGGTGCGGCGAATTCATGGCAATGGTCGCCCGCCAGTCGGGCGGCCGCGTGCCCGAGGGCTATGCCAAGGCCAGCAATTGGGCGAAGCTCCCGCGCACGACTGAGCACGTCGGCGCCGTCGCGGTCATGCCGCATCACGTCGGCATCGTCACAGGCCAGTGTGAGAATGGCGGGGTGAAAATCGTGTCGGGTAATTTCGGCCGCGCCAAGGTCGGCGAAGGTTGCATTTCGCGCTCGCGCATCATGGCGTTCGTGCAACCCTAAGCGGTCGAATGCATCGATCCATCTGCAACAGGCGGCCTACCGGCCGCCTGTTCTTTTTTTGCGTGCGTCACATTGACGTATCCGGCGAGCCTCCGTTCAAACAAGCTGCGGAACAGCCGTCCACGATGAGCGTTCTGTAGATTGAAAAGGTGGGCCATGGCGATCTCGATTAAGGTGAATGGCAAGACGCACGAAATCGACGCCGATCCCGCAACACCGCTTCTATACATCTTGCGAGACGAGCTTGCGCTGAACGGCGCGAAATTCGGCTGCGGCCTCGGCCAGTGCGGGGCGTGCACCGTACACGTCGATGGCAAGCCGGCTTTCTCCTGTCTCCTGCCGCTTGCGGCCGTCGGGAACCGTGAAGTCACGACCATCGAAGGCCTTGCGAGCAACGGAAAACTTAACGCACTCCAGCAAGCCTTCATCGACGAGCAGGCGGCACAGTGCGGCTACTGCATTGCCGGCATGGTCATGCGGGCGGAAGCGCTTTTGCGCGTCAATCCGCATCCCGGCGAAGAGGAAATTCGCGCCCATATGCAGCCGAATCTTTGCCGCTGCGGAACGCATATGAGAATCCTGCGAGCGATCAAGCGCGCCGCGGATCGTTCTACGGAGATCGGCGTTGGGCACGAGGAGCGGTTATGACGGTTCTTTCGCGGCGCGAGATTCTGAAAAGCGGCGCGCTCGTTGTGGCCTTCCAATTTTGCAGTTCATTTCCTTCGCTGGCGCAGGACGCGAAACAGCTCTCCGGAAGCTTGAAGCGTTCTTCATTTCTCGATTCCTGGATCCGCATCGACGCCGGCGGCCAAATCACGGTCTTCACCGGAAAATCCGAACTCGGACAAGGGATCAAGACGGCGCTGATTCAGGTCGCGGCGGAAGAGCTTTGCGTCACTCCTGAAAACATAAAGCTCATCACTTCGGACACCGCGCAAACGCCGAACGAAGGCTTTACGTCAGGAAGCCTGTCCATGTCCGAGAGCGGCACCGCGATTTTAAATGCAGCGGCGCAGACACGGGAAATCTTGCTCGGGCTTGCCGCGAGCCACATGCAGGTTCCAGCAGACTCGTTGCGCGCCGTGAATGGCGCAGTCGAATCCCCGGACGGCAGAAAATTGCGCTACGCCGAACTCGTGAAAGATCTGGACTTGCACGTGGAAGCGCAGCCGGTCAGCAAGAAAAAGAATCCGGATACATATTCCGTGGTCGGCACGCCGCTGCAGCGCGTGGATATTCCGGGGAAGGTTTCCGGCGGAGCGGCGTATGTACAGGATATGCGCTTGCCGAACATGGTGCATGCGCGCGTGGTTCGCCCGCCGGCGGTCGGCGCCGTTTTGCAAACCGCTGTTCGTCCGTCGAAGCCCTGCCGGGTGTTCTGAAAGTCCATCGCGATGGAAACTATCTCGCAGTTGTCGCCGAGGGCGAATACCAAGCGATTCTCGCGCAGAGGACGCTCCGCAATCTCAGCGCGTGGAAAGATGCTCCTTCGCTTCCCAAACAGGCCGGAATTTACGACTATCTGCGCTCGCTTTCGTCCGAGGACGATCCGATTTTAGTCCGGGGAAATGGTTCGGCGTCGGGCGGCAGGAAGATCTCGGGGCAATATCAGCGACCCTATCAGATGCACGGCTCGATCGGCCCTTCTTGCGCGATCGGCCTGTTCGAGAATGGTACGCTGACGGTCTGGTCGCACGCGCAGGGAATGTTTCCGCTGCGAAGATCCCTAAGCGAGCTCGTCAATCTGCCGCAAGAGAAAATCCGCTGCATTCATGTCGAGGGCTCAGGCTGCTACGGGCATAATGGAGCTGACGATGCAGCCGCCGACGCGGCGATCCTCGCACTCTCTTTGCCGGGACGGCCGGTGCGTGTGCAGTTCATGCGCGACGAAGAACACGGCTTCGAGCCGTTCGGCGCGGCCATGATTTCAAGCGCGCGGGCGACGCTTGCGGTGGACGGCTCGGTTGTCGATTGGCAATACGAGGTTTGGTCGAATACGCACTCGACGCGCCCGGGCGGCGCGGGCAACCTGCTCGCCGGCTGGCTGATTGAAAAGCCGTTCGAACAGCCGTCGCCCGAGAAGATCCCGCAGCCCGCTGGCGGCGGCGACCGCAACGCGATCCCGCTTTACAACTTTCCCAATGCACGCGTGACGCACCATTTCATTCGCAAAATGCCGTTGCGCGTTTCCGCCCTGCGTTCGCTCGGCGCTTACATGAACGTATTCTCGGTTGAAAGCTTCATGGACGAACTGGCAAAGGAAGCAAAGGCGGATCCCGTCGAATTTCGCCTGAGATATCTCGACGATCCGCGTGCGCGCGACGTCGTTACAAGGGCAGCCGAGAAATTCGGGTGGTCGGACTGGAAACCGGCGCACGAAAGACAGGGGCGCGGATTCGCCTTTGCGAAGTACAAGAACATCGCGGCCTATTGTGCGGTCGCGCTCGATCTCGAAGTAGATGAAAACGGCCGCATCGCTTTGGGCCGCGCGGTTGCGGTCGACGACAGCGGGCAAGCGGTGAACCCCGACGGCATCCGTAATCAGATCGAGGGTGCGCTCGTCCAGTCCGCAAGCTGGACTCTTTTTGAAGAAGTCCATTTTGACGCTTCGGCAGTCTCGAGCCGCGACTGGGCGACCTATCCGATTCTGCGTTTCGGCGACGTGTTCAAAAGCGTCGAGGTCGAGGTCATCAATCGGCCCGGCGCGCCTTATCTTGGCACCGGCGAAGCAGGCCAGGGCCCCACGGCCGCGGCGATCGCGAATGCGTTGGCGGACGCGGTCAATATCCGCGTGCGCCAGTTGCCATTGACGCCCGCCCGCATCCAGGCGGCGGCCAGGGCGTAATTCTGCACTGCATGCTGGTTTTGCGCCTGGCGACCTCGGCAGGATTCGAACCTGCAACCCCCAGATTCGAAATCTGGTGCTCTATCCAGTTGAGCTACGAAGTCTGAGCCCGGCCACCGGAGTTTAGCCTGGCAAGCCGGGCAAATCTATTTCAAAGCGCACGGCGGATTTCTTCGGCTTTCTTGCGCATCAAGGGCAGGAAGCGGCCGATCATTTCCTCTTTCGAGACGCGGGCGACGGGCGCGACGACATTCATCGCCGCGACCACGCGGCGCCGGTCATTTTCGATCGGCACCGAGATCGCGTGCAGGCCGATTTCCGCCTGCTCGCTCTGGAATGCATAGCCGTTCGCTCGCGTCTCGAGAATCGAGGAGCGGATCCGCGAAATATCCGTTTCGGTGTGGGGGGTGATCGCTTCTGGTTTCACCCGCGCGAGATAGCCGTCGATCGCGTCGTCCGGCTGGCCCGAAAGCAGAACATGGCCGGTCGCCGTGCAATAGGCTGGAAAGCGGCTTCCGGCCGGGATGCCGGGATTGATCATGCGCTGAACGGGCACGCGGGCGATCAGAATAACGTCGTCGCCGTCGAGAATGGCGGTTCCCGAGGTCTCGTTCAGCGCCGAGGAAATGTCCTCAAGACGGGATTTCGAAACACGGGCAAGCGGCATCGAACTCAAATAGGAATAGCCGAGCGAGAGCACCTTGGGCGTCAGGGAAAACGTCCGGCCGTCACTTTCGACATAACCGAGAGTTTGCAACGTGATCAGCGAACGGCGTACAGTTGCGCGGGCAAGCCCCACGCGCCGCGCAATTTCCGCAAGAGTCGCGGGCGGCCCGTCTTCGCCGAGCGCGCGGATCACCGATAATCCTCGTGCAAGAGCCGTTACGAAATCAGGCTGGTTGAGCGGAATTCCCGTGATGGGGGCGGGCGTAGGCAAATTCATGGCCGGTTTCCCATTACCTTTATTATCGCTTTCCACGGTAAGGCGGGCAATAGTGGATCGAAAATAAAATGCCTGCCTTGGGGAATAAACACAGACCGGCGCATTTTCCTGCGCAGCGCGATATAGAACGAAAGCAAAACGGAACGAACGATGGCCGCTCGCGAAGCCTTCATCTGCGATTTCGTGCGAACGCCGATCGGCCGCTATGGCGGCGCGCTCGCGAAAGTGCGTACCGACGATCTCGCCGCAATTCCTCTCCGCGCGCTGGTGGCAAGAAATAGTTCCGCCAATTGGTCGAAGCTCGACGACGTGTATCTTGGTTGCGCCAATCAGGCGGGCGAGGACAACCGGAACGTCGCGCGCATGGCGCTCCTGCTCGCAGGATTGCCCGCGAGCGTGCCGGGAATGACGATCAACCGTCTTTGTGCATCGGG
>Ga0070741_10001533_pt1 | contig 69655 bp, 56 predicted proteins | sample Coa_R1_4_FD_66440 | JGI IMG/M metagenome (GOLD analysis project Ga0070741, IMG submission 66440) | Surface soil microbial communities from Centralia Pennsylvania, which are recovering from an underground coalmine fire - Coalmine... | ecosystem: Environmental > Terrestrial > Soil > Unclassified ... | reverse complement strand
TCTCGTGGTTGCGGAGGCGCTCGGGCAGGGCTATCGCTTTCGCGAGCACGGCGGCGGGATCGAGATGGAGTTCGCGCTGGATTCGGCTCGCGCGATTGAAAAGCTCGATGAGCACGCAATCCACGAGCGATTACGCTATGTTACCGATGCACTTTCGCTAACAAAACAGGCGCTCGATGGCAAAACTGCGCTGCTCGGTTTTGCGGGGTCTCCGTGGACGTTGGCAAATTACATGATCGAAGGCGGCAGCGTGCGCGAGTTCACGAAAGCGAAAATGCTTTTTTACTCCGAGCCGCTGCTGTTCGAGCGGTTGATGCACAAACTTACAGACGCGGTCACTGAGTTTTTGCAGATGCAAATTCGCGCCGGCGCCGATGCGGTGCAGATTTTCGACAGCGCGGGCGGCACGCTCGCGGCGAGCGCGTTTGAAGCAGCGTCGGCACGTTGGATCCGCGAGATCATCACGTCACTGCGCGGCAAAGTGCCGGTGATTCTTTTCTCAAAAGGAACGCACGGAAGCTGGGATGTGCTCGTCGACACGGGCGCGAACGTGTTGAGCATCGATTGGACGTTGCGCATCGCCGATTTTCGCGCGTTGCTCCGAAAAAGCATCGCCGTGCAGGGAAACCTCGATCCCGCATTGCTGACGACCGAACCGGAGATCGTCGCAAAAGAAACAGCGCGCATTTTGCGCGAGATGCGCGGCGAACGCGGTTTCATTTTCAATCTTGGCCATGGCGTGCCGCCGGGGGCGAAACTCGAGTGCATCGAAGCGCTCGTAGACACCGTTCGGAACTCCGCGAGCCAATGAGCATGCTGCACGTCGATCTCGATCTCGTCCGCAAATACAATATCGCGACGCCGCGCTACACCTCGTATCCACCGGCGACGCAGTTCGGCGAAATGCCTGCGGAGCAAGTGCTGGAGCAGATTCGCGCGAATAATGAAAACTCGCATCGGGATATTTCGCTTTATTTTCATCTGCCGTTTTGCCGCAGTCTTTGTTGGTATTGCGGTTGCACGACCGTTATCACGACGCAGCAGCGTCAAAGCACGACTTATCTCAACTATCTCAAGCGCGAACTTTCGTTTATGCGCGAGTTTCTGCACCGGGAACGCGAAGTCGTGCAGCTTCATCTCGGCGGCGGCACGCCGACATTTTTTCCGCCCGATGAACTTCGCGAACTCAGTCACGTGGTGCGCGAGCAGTTTTGCGTCGCGGAAAATCTCGAGGCTGGCGTCGAAATTGATCCGCGCAGTTTGACGCACGATCACGTCGCGGCTTTGTCTGAAGCCGGTTTCCGCCGCGCTTCAATCGGCGTGCAGGACTTTAACCCGCTCGTGCAAAACGCGATCAACCGCTTTCAGCCAAAAACGATGTCGGAAAACGCAATCACGCTTTTGCGCGACGCGGGATTTGATTCGATCAACATCGATCTTGTTTACGGCCTGCCGCATCAAAGCGTTCGCTCTTTCGGCGAAACACTCGACGCTGTAATCGCGTTGCGCCCAAATCGGCTTGCGGTTTTCAACTACGCCCACGTTCCATGGCTGAAACCGGCACAGCGTTTGTTGCAATGGCTTCCCACACCGGAAACGAAACTGCAACTGCTCAAGCTCACGATCGAAAAACTCACGAGCGCGGGCTACGTTTACATCGGGCTCGACCATTTCGCGCTGCCCCATGACGAACTCGCGATCGCGCAACGCGAGAAAACATTGCAGCGAAATTTCCAAGGCTACAGCACGCGCGTGAACGCAGACATCTATGCATTCGGCATGTCGAGCATCTCGCAGGCCAACGGCACCTACTGGCAAAATCACAAGGATCTGTCGCGTTACTACAGCGCGCTCGATGCGAAGACAGCGCCGATCGCGAAAGGCTACGTGCTCACTGCGGACGACAAAATCCGACGCGAAGTAATCATGCGCTTGATGTGCGACATGGCACTCGATTTTGACGCTATGTCAAACTCGCTTGGCGTTATCTTTACCGACTACTTTACCCGTGAACTGGCTTCACTAAAGGGTTTGGAGGCCGATGGCTTGATCGAGGCGGACGATCATGGATTCGCTGTGACCGATCTCGGCCGGTTGCTGATTCGCAACATCGCAGTGCATTTCGATGCGCATCAGAACGAAAAGACACGGCAATTTTCAAATAGCATTTGATGAAAACCGTCGCAATTATCGGTGCAGGGATCACCGGACTCACCGCAGCGTTTCGGCTTCGGCGCGAAAACATCCCGGTCACCATTTACGAGTCGGGCGCGCGTGTCGGCGGCGTCATCCAGACAGTTCGCGAAAATGGATATCTCGCTGAATTTGGCCCGAACACGATTCTCGAAACTTCGCCGAAAATCGACGAGCTCGTTCATGATTTGCGACTCGAAACGCGGCGCTGCGAAACGAATCCGGCGGCAAACAAGCACTACATCATTCGCGACGGGAAACTCGTGTGTCTGCCGAAATCGCCACTCGGCTTTTTGACCACGCGGCTTTTTTCGACGCGTGGAAAATTGCGCGTGATGTGCGAGCCGTTCATTCGCAGATCGCAGGAGACGGACGAAAATCTTCAGCAGTTTGTTTTGCGCAGACTCGGTCGTGAGTTTCTCGACTACGCGATCAATCCATTTGTCGCGGGCGTTTTCGCTGGCAATCTTGCGCGTCTGTCGGTGCAGCACGCGTTTCCGAAGCTCCACGAAACCGAGCAGCGCTACGGCTCGCTCGTGCTTGGGCAAATCCTCGGCGCGCGCACACGAAAAAGGAACGGCGAAATTTCAAAACAGGAGGCAAAGAAATTTTCGTTCGACCATGGTTTGCAAGTTCTCACCGATGCGCTTTTCGCCGAACTCGCGCATCTCGTGCAGCTTCGCACGGCGGTGGTTAAGGTGCGTCAGGGTTTTAACGGCTGGATGGTGACATCGACCTGCAACGGAAACGAATTCGAGCACGAACATGGCGCCGTTGTTTTCGCGGCACCCGCGCACAGAATCGCCGGCATTGCGTTAGAAAACAAAAGTGAGATCAGCCTCGCGAGTTTGCGCGAAATCGAGCATCCGCCGGTTGCGAGCGTCGTGCTCGGATTTCGTCAGGAGGATGTGCCGCATCCACTAAATGGCTTTGGTTTTCTCGTGCCGGAAATCGAGCGATTCAGCATTCTCGGCACGACATTTTCGTCGTCGATTTTGCCGAATCGCGCGCCTGCCGGACACGTGACGCTGACAAGTTTCATAGGCGGTTGCCGTAATCCGGAGCTGGCGCTGCGCGATGCGGAAACGCTGATTGATTTAACGCGCGCCGACCTGCGCCGTGTGCTCGGCATCACCGCAAAACCAATGTTTGCGCATCACGCGCTATTCTCGAAAGCAATCCCGCAATACAACGTCGGCTTCGCGCGTTTCAAGCAGCTCATGGACGATGCGGAAACCAAACTGCCTGGCGTGTTTTTTGCCGGCACCTATCGCGACGGCATTTCGCTCGGAAGCGCGATCGTTTCCGGTGACAACGTCGCTACGCGCATCCGCAATTTCATCGAGAGTCAGCACCCCAGCAGCATCGCGGCATGAAACAACAACGCGGCGTTTTGCTGATCAATCTCGGCTCGCCCGACTCGACGTCGGTGCGCGATGTGCGCAGCTATTTGCGCGAGTTTTTGATGGATGAGCGCGTCATGGACGTTCCGTTTTTCACACGCGCATTCATCGTGCACGGCTGCATTTTACCGTTTCGTCCAAAGCAATCCGCGGAAGCTTATGAGAAAATCTGGACGCGCGAAGGTTCACCGCTAATCACCACGGGCCGCGCCGTTCAACAAAAGCTCGCAGACCGTATCGGGCTGCCGGTTGAACTCGCGATGCGTTATCGCCAACCGTGCGTCGAGCAGGCGCTGGCGAATCTGCGCAAGCAGGGCGTTGAGGAGTTGCTCGTGATTCCGCTCTTTCCGCACTACGCGATGTCGAGCTATGAAACCGCGGTTGAGCACGTGCGAAGCGTCGCCGCGCGAGTCGCGCCGCCGGTGCGGCTGAAAATCGTGCCGCCGTATTTCGACGAGCCGAATTACATGCGCGCGCTCGTCGGCAGCGCTGCGGATTTTTTGCAAAACGATTACGACCATCTGCTGTTAAGCTTTCATGGACTTCCCGAGCGGCAGCTTCGCAAAATCGATCCGACCGGTTGTTATTGCCTCGTCGCGAAAAATTGCTGCGAGACTGCGAGCCCTGCGCACCGCACATGTTACCGTGCGCAATGTTTTAAAACCGCACGCGCTTTTGTGGAGCAAGCCGGCGTGCCGCATGAAAAATGGTCGGTGGCATTTCAATCGCGGCTCGGACGCGATCCCTGGATGCGGCCTTATACGGACGAGGAATTGACGCGACTCGCCGCGCGCGGAGTGAGAAAGCTGCTGGTGATTTGTCCGGCGTTCGTCGCCGATTGTCTCGAGACGCTCGAGGAAATCGCGATGCGCGGAAAGAAAACTTTTCTCCACGCCGGCGGCATCGAGTTCATCCAAATCCCCTGCCTCAACGAACACCCGCTCTGGCTCGATGCGCTGGAAGAAATGGTGTGCGCGCACTTTTCGCCATTGGCGGAAAAATGTAACTGACAGATTCCAATATGACCTCAATCGAATGGACCAAAGTCATCTCCGCCGCGATGCTGCCGGTGGTTTTGATCTCCGCGTGCAGCCTCATGTCACTCGCGTTTTACAACCGGCTCGCCGCGATCGTCGCGCGGCTGCGCGCTTTCCAACGCGAGTGCCTCAATGAAATCGATGCGCTCAAAAAAAATCCCGACGACCCGCACATCGCCTCACGCGCACGTGCATTGATCAAAATGCAGACGGCGCAGACCGACGGCGTGCTGCGACGCGCGCGGCTCCTGCGCTCCACGCTCATTTGCCTTCTCACCGGGATCGCGCTGCTCGTGCTCAGTTCGATCGGACTCGGCATCAGCACCGCGACAAACACTCTCGTCGCGCCCGCGACATTCCTGTTTTTTTGCGGCGCGTTTTTCGTGCTTGCCGCGGTCGCCTTCGCGCTCGCGGAAATTAGCTCGGCACTCGGCCCGATCGAGATGGAGAGCGACTTCGTCCGCGAAATGACGAACGCAACACTTCCCGAAAACGATCGGCGTTAGCGCGCTATTTTCTCAAAGGATTGCTTCATCGACATACGTGGGTTGCGCGGACATTCGCAAAAAAGGGCAAAGCCCCGCCAATCGCGGGGAAGCGGTTTGCGCGCGCGGTGGCGATGGTGTGCGCAGATTTTTCAAAACTTTATGACGACAAAACTCGGACGAAAAAATTGCGACAATCCCGCGGTGCTCGCGTGGGTGGAAGAAATGGCACATCTCTGCAAGCCCGACCAGGTGTTCTGGTGTGACGGGTCGCAGCAGGAATACGATCAGCTCTGCGAACAGCTTGTCGACGCCGGCACGTTCAAGCGGTTGAATCCGGAGAAGCGTCCGAATAGTTATCTCGCGTGGTCGGATCCGAGCGACGTGGCGCGGGTCGAAGACCGCACATTCATCTGCTCGAAAAATCGCGATGACGCTGGTCCGACAAACAACTGGCGCGATCCGGTGGAAATGAAGGAAACGCTGCGCGGGCTTTTCGCCGGCTGCATGCGTGGCCGCACGATGTATGTCATTCCGTTTAGCATGGGACCGATCGGCTCGCCGATTTCTCACATTGGCGTGGAGCTGAGCGACTCGCCTTACGTGGCGGTGAATATGCGCATCATGACGCGCATGGGCAGCGCGGTCTGGACTGCGCTCGGCGACAAAACGAATTTCGTGCCGTGCATTCACTCCGTCGGCGCGCCGCTTGCACCGGGGCAAAAAGACGTCTCGTGGCCCTGCAACAAGGAAAACAAATACATCGTTCACTTTCCCGAGGAGCGCTCGATCTGGTCGTTCGGCAGCGGCTACGGCGGCAATGCGTTGCTCGGCAAAAAATGTTTCGCACTGCGCATCGCATCGTGCATGGCGCGTGACGAAGGCTGGCTCGCCGAACACATGCTCATCGTCGGCGTCGAGTCACCCGCGGGTGACAAGAGCTACGTCGCCGCGGCATTCCCGAGCGCGTGCGGCAAAACCAATTTTGCGATGCTCATTCCGCCGACGGAATTTCGCCGCTGGAAAATCACCACGATCGGCGACGACATCGCCTGGCTGAAACCCGGCGCGGATGGACGGCTCTACGCGATCAATCCGGAGAGCGGCTATTTTGGCGTCGCGCCCGGCACATCGGAAAAGAGCAATCCGAATGCACTGAAGTGCGCGGAGCGAAACACGATTTTTACAAACTGTGCACTGACTGATGACGGCGATGTTTGGTGGGAAGGTTTGACCGACGAACCGCCGGCGAAGCTCACCGATTGGACGGGCAAGGAATGGACGCCTGGTTGCGGCCGTCCCGCCGCACATGCGAATGCGCGCTTCACTGCGCCGATGCAAAACAACCCGGTGCTCGATCCCGCCGTTGACGATCCGAACGGCGTGCCGATCACGGCCATCGTGTTTGGGGGACGCCGCGCGACGACCATGCCGCTTGTTTTTCAGGCGTTTAACTGGATACATGGCGTTTACGTCGGTGCAACAATGGGCAGCGAAATGACCGCCGCTGCTGCGGGCACGCTCGGGCAGGTTCGCCGCGATCCTTTCGCGATGCTGCCGTTCTGCGGTTACAACATGGGCGATTACTTCAAGCATTGGCTGCGGATGCGCAAACACATCAAGCGCCCGCCGAAAATTTTTCATGTGAACTGGTTCCGGAAGGACGAGAATGGCAAGTTCCTCTGGCCCGGATTCGGCGACAACATGCGCGTGCTGAAATGGATCATCGATCGCTGCGCGGGCCGCGTTTATGCGGAGGAAACGCCGCTCGGCTGGATGCCGTCCGCGGATGATATCGAGATTCATGGCGTCGAGAAATTCGACTGCAACCAGCTCGAAAAAGCGCTGGCGATAGATGTCGCCGGCTGGAAACGCGAAGCGCTTTTGCAGGACGAACTCTTCATCAGCCTGCATGACGATTTGCCGAAAGAACTGCTCTTCCAACGCGAACTGCTAATCGCGCGCTTGTAAAACACCATGCATACCATCCCCTCCCCCGAAAAGGTGCGCGGCACGCCGCGGACAAAAATCTCGTCGCCGGCTCTGTCGCGCACCTTTCTCGACAACGAATTCGTCTATTGCGTCATTTCGCAGCGCGGCCGCGGCCTGTCGATTGGCGTAAACATGAACCCGGACAAGCGCTGCAATTTCGACTGCGTGTATTGCGAGATCGACCGCAGCAATCATCACCACGGCCCGGCCCGCGTAAAAATCAGCGCCATGATCCATGAACTGCAGCAATTGCTGACGCTCGCGCATACGCACCAGCTCCGCGAACATGGATTCGACCGCGTGCCGGAGGATTTGCTGCTGCTGAAGGAGGTCGCGTTGAGCGGCGATGGCGAGCCGACGCTGTGCCCGAATTTCACGGAAGCGGTGCAAGCCGTCGCGCATCTGCGCGCGAAGCGGATCGTGCCGTTTTTCAAAATCGTCCTCATCACGAATTGCACCGGACTCGACCAGCCGGAGGTGCAGACCGGCATCGATCTGCTCACGCGTGATGACGAAGTGTGGGCGAAGCTCGACGCGGGCACGCAGCACTACATGGCGGCCATCAATCGCACCGAATTCCCACTCGACCACGTGCTCAAAAACATCCTCGAGCTCGCGAAAAAGCGGCCAGTGATCATCCAGAGCCTCTTCGCGCAGGTGAACGGACACGAGCCGCCCGAGAGCGAAATCGAGGCGTATGCGCAGCGTTTGCGTGAGCTGAAAGAAGCCGGCGCAAACATTCCCCTCGTGCAAATTTATTCGGCACATCGGCCCGCGGTGAATTGCGATGTCGCGCACCTGCCGCTGCGGACGCTCTCGCGGATCGCGCGTCACGTGCGTGATGTGTCCGGGCTGAAAGCCGAAGTGTTTTGAGCGACTAAGAATTTCCCCTATTGGCGGTAAGCCGGCACGGCAAAGCGCGAATGGGATTTGGCCCAATTGTGGAGAAATTCAACTCCACATATTTTGTCCACATGCACAGCAACAATTGCAAAGCCGCTCGCGAGAAGAACGCGAGTCGGTTTCTCCGCATTGCGCTGTGCCATTTGAACAACGCTTAGAAACCAACTGCCATGTTTGCCAATTCAGAACTCGTCGAGACACTCACCGCGTCCAAAATTTACCAGGACTACGAACGCGCCTTTAGCGAAACGACCGGATTGCCGGTCTCGCTGCGCCCGCTCGAATCGTGGCAAATGCCGCATCACGGCAAAAAATTCGAGAACCCGTTTTGCGCGATGATGGCGGACCACAGCCGCACGTGCGCCGCATGTTTGCGCACGCAGGAAAAGCTCTCGCAATGCGCCTGCGACGAAGCGCAAAGCGTCATCTGTGAGATCGGCATGACCGACACGGCGGTGCCGGTGAAGGTCGGCGAAGAGCTGATCGGTTTTCTACAAACCGGCCAGATTTTCCGCAAAAAACCGAGCGCTGCACAATTTACGCGCGTGGTGAAGCAACTCACCGATTGGGGAATAGAGCTCAATGAGGACGTTGAGAAAATCTATTTCAAAACGCGTGTGCTTCCCGCAAAGCAATACGAGCAAATGGTGAAACTGCTCACGATTTTTGCGCAGCACCTTTCGATTTTGAGCAACCAAATCCTCGTGCAGCGCGAGAACTCCGAGCCACCAATGATCAAGCGCGCGAAGGAATTCATCCGCGACAATCAATCCGAGGATCTCTCGCTCGGCCAGGTGGCGAAATCGGTAAACACGAGCACGTTCTACTTTTGCAAGATGTTTAAAAAAGCGACCGGCCTGAACTTTACCGAATATCTTTCCCGCGTTCGCGTAGAGAAAGCGAAGAACCTTTTGCTGAACCCGAATCTGCGCATCAGCGAGATCGCTTATGAAGTGGGATTTCAGTCGCTTACGCACTTTAACCGCGTGTTTAAACGCATTGCTGGGCAGTCGCCGACCGAATTTCGCCAGCAACTTGCGATTGCCGCGTAGTTTGCGCCCTGTGTTAGATTGCGCGCGTGAGCAAATACGCGCACTTGAGCAAAGCAGAACTCGCCCGCAAGGTCATCGAATTGGAAACCAAACTCGCTGCCGTCTCAAAATCCGAGCAAGCTGCGCGCACCACCGAGCGACGTCTCGCCGCGTCCGCATTGCACGATAGCGCGGAGCGCATTCGCGGCATTTTGCACACTGCCGTCGAAGGCATCATCACGATCGACGAGCGCGGAATTATCGAGTCGGTAAATCCGGCTGCGGAAAACATGTTCGGCTTCAAAGAAGAAGAGTTGATCGGAAAAAACGTAAGCGCGCTGATGCCATCGCCGTATCGCGAAGAGCACGACGGCTACCTTGCGAATTATCTGCGCACCGGTCGCGCGAAGATCATCGGCGTCGGGCGCGAAGTCGTCGGACAGCGTAAGGACGGGAGTATTTTCCCAATGTATCTGTCGGTCGGCGAAGTGAATTTAAAAGGAAAGCGCCTGTTTACAGGAATCGTGCGCGACATTACGGAACGTAAACGGCTTGAAGAGGAGATTCTCGAAATCGCCGGACGTGAGCAGCGCCGCATCGGCCAGGACTTGCACGACGATCTCGGCCAGCAGCTCGCCGCGATTGAATTAATGAGCGAGCGCTGTGGTCGTAAGCTCGAAAAAAAATCGATGCCCGAAGCGGCCGAAGTGGAAAAAATCGCCGAGCACATTCGCGACGCTATTTCGCAAACACGCATGCTCGCACGCGGCCTCTCGCCGGTTGAACTCGAGGCAAACGGGCTGATGTCGGCGCTGACGCAACTGGCCGAAAATACCGAAAAACGCTTTCACATTTCGTGCGAATTTCGCTGCGATGAAACGGTGCTCCTCGATGACAACGACGCGGCAACGCAACTTTATCGGATCGCGCAGGAAGCAATCAGCAACGCGCGACGCCATGGCAAAGCGAAGCACATCGTCATCGAGCTTCACGATTCAGCGCAAACAATCGAGCTCGCGGTCACCGACGACGGTGTCGGTTTTCCAAAAAAGCCTGCCACCGACGGCATGGGTCTGCAAATCATGAAATATCGCGCCGGCGTGATCGGAGGCACGCTCGATGTGCGCCGCGTCAGCCCGCGCGGAACGCGCTTGACGTGCCTCTTTCGGAAAGTGAGCCACAGCTAAACATGCCCACAAAGAAAAAAAAGCGCGTTTTTATCGTCGATGATCATCCGATGATGCGGCAGGGGCTCGCGCAATTGATCGGCGACGAGGTGGACCTGGAAATTTGCGGCGAGGCCGGTGACGCGGGCGCGGCTCTCGATGCAGTCGGCAAACTGAAACCGGATCTCGTCCTCGCCGACATCACGCTGCCGGACAAAAACGGCATCGAGCTCATCAAGGATTTGCAAGCGGTGCAGCCGGGCCTCGCCATCATCGTCATTTCGATGCACGACGAATCGCTTTACGCCGAACGCGTGCTGCGCGCGGGCGCCCGCGGCTACATCATGAAACAGGAAGGTGGAAAAAAAATGATGCAGGCGATTCGAGAGGTGTTAAACGGCCGCATCTCGGTCAGCGAAAAAATATCGGCGCGCATTCTGGAAATATTTTCTGGCAAACGAACCGAAGCCGATCGCTCGCCTATCGAACGATTGACCGATCGTGAATTTGAAGTATTCCAGCAACTCGGCAGCGGCAAAAGCACGCGCGATATCGCGCAGCAGCTTCACGTGAGTGTGAAAACCGTGGAGGTTCATCGCACGAACATCAAAGAAAAGCTCGGTTTGAAAACCGCAGCGGAGCTTATTTCCTACTCTGCGCGCTGGGCGCAGACGGAGGACACGAAATAACAAGATCGGTGCAGCAAAAAACAGCCAAGGGCAGTCATGCCGCGCGCAAACATGATAGCAGTAGGCAAGCCTCGATGAAGATATCATTCCTCGAAACCGAAATCTGCGAGCATGAGTTTTTCACGAATGAATTGTCGGAGCACGATCTGGAGTTTGTTTATTCGACGGACGATGTCGCGGCCGATACCGAAGCGATTTCCATTTTCATCCACTCGAAAATGGATGCGGAATTTCTCGACGCGCATCCGCGGTTGCGACTCATCGTGACGCGCTCGACCGGGTTCGATCATATCGACCTTGACGCATGCCACGAGCGCGGCATCGCTGTTTGCCTCGTGCCGAGCTACGGCGACAACACAGTCGCCGAGCATGTGTTTGCGCTGATTCTCTCGCTGTCGCGCCGGTTGAACGAAGCTGCCTCGGCGAGCGCGAAGCATCATTTTTCTTACGCAAAATTGCGCGGGTTCGAGATCAAGGGCAGAACGCTGGGCATCATCGGCGCGGGACGAATCGGGCTCAACGTCATCAAAATCGCGCGCGCTTTCGGCATGGAATGTATCGCGTGCGATCCGCATCGGCAGCCGATTTTGCAGGAGTTGCTCGGCTTTCGTTACGTTACGTTTGACGAACTTCTCGATCGCTCGCACATCCTCACGCTGCACCTGCCGCTCACGACCGGCAGCTTTCATCTGCTCAATCGCGAAACGCTCGCAAAATGCCGGCGCGGCGTGATCGTCATCAATACCGCACGCGGCGCGTTGATCGATACCGACGCGCTCATCGATGCGCTCGATATGGGTCAGGTCGGCGGCGCGGGACTCGATGTGCTTGAGGACGAAAGCGTGATGCACCAGGAAATGCAGCACATCATCGCGGATCAAATTTTGCAGCACTTGCAGACGTCGTTTCCAAAAAGCGAACTGCGAATGCGCGATGAACGCCGCGTTAAAGAACTGCAAGCGCTGCATCAAAACGCTTCGCTGCTCTCGCGCCCGAAAGTCGTCTTCACGCCGCACATCGCGTTCAACAGCACCGAAGCCGTCGAGCGCATCAACCGCACAACGGTGGAAAACATCAACGCTTTCGCTAATGGCAAACCGCAGAATCTGATTTCCATTCTCGAGCCGCAGCACGTGGGATGACTGACGAAAGCCCGGCAGCCGGAACGCCCCAAATCGCGAAGCCGCACACAAATCTGAGAAGCAACCGAATGCCATCGTTGCGCTGTCTTCGTGATTACAACGCGCAAACATTTCTCGCCGATCTCGCCGCTGGCGTGACCGTCGGCATCGTCGCGCTTCCGCTCGCCATCGGCTTCGGCATCGCATCCGGCGTGACGCCCGCGCAAGGTTTGTGGACCGCGATCATCGCCGGTTTCCTCGTCTCTGCGCTCGGCGGTAGCAAAGTGCAAATCGGCGGACCGACCGGCGCATTTGTGCCGATCCTCGCCGCAATTGTCGCGCAATACGGTTACGACGGGCTCGCGCTCGCGACGATCATCGCGGGTATGGTGCTGTTCGCAATGGGAGCGTTGAAGCTCGGCAACCTCATCAAATTCATTCCGTATCCCGTCGTCGCCGGTTTCACGAGCGGCATCGCTGTGATCATTTTCATCGGACAGCTTAAGGAATTTCTCGGACTGCGCGTCGCGATGCCACTCCACACGATTCATCAACTCGCGACACTCGCGCAGCACATTTTTGAAACACACGCACCGACAGTCGCGCTCGGCGCACTTGCTTTGGCGCTCTCGTTTTTCTGGCCAAAAAAATGGCGCGCGATTCCGCCGTCGATCGTCGCGATCGTTGTGCCGACGGTGCTCATTGCATTATTGCATCCGCAAGGCGTGCAAACAATCGGCACGAAATTTGGCGGCATCCCGCAAACCTTCCCGGCGCTGCATTTGCCGGTCGTCACGTTTGCGCGCGTGCAGGAATTGATGATGCCGGCGCTGACGATCGCGATGCTCGGCGCGATCGAATCGCTGCTCTCCGCGATTGTCGCCGACGGCATGATCGAGTCGCACCACGACTCAAACCAGGAGCTGATAGGACAAGGCATCGCTAATTTTTTGTGCCCGTGGTTCGGCGGCATTTCGGCCACCGGCGCCATCGCGCGCACCGCTACAAACGTTCGCAGTGGCGCGAAAACATCCGTTGCCGGAATGATCCACGCGCTCACACTACTCGTCGTCGTCCTCATCGCCGCGCCGCTTGCAAAATTCATCCCGCTCGCCGCACTCAGCGCCGTGCTCTTCGGCGTCGCGTATCGCATGGGCGAATGGGACAACTTTGTCACGCTCGCACGCGGCCCGCGCAGTGACTATCTCGTGCTGCTGATCACTTTTTTGCTCACGGTCACCTTCGATTTAACCATCGCCGTCGGTGTCGGCATGCTGCTCGCGGGCGCTCTGTTCGTGCGGCAGATGGAGGAAATCACGCATATCAAACTCGTCACCGATCAAAAAGACGTGAGCCTCGGCAGCGACTCGATCCACGACAAAAACGTGCCGGAAGGTGTCGTCGTTTATCGCATCGAAGGCCCGTTCTTTTTCGGCGTCGCGGAAAAGCTCGAACTCGCCCTCACCGGCGCGCGCGCAATCCCGCGCATCGTCATTTTGCGCATGCGAAACGTCCCAGCCGTCGATGCAACCGGACTGCGTGCACTTGAAATTATGCTCGAGCGATTCCATCGCAAAGGCACGCAACTCATCCTAAGCGGTGTCCAGGCACAACCGATGAAAGTGTTTTTCGAGTCCGGCTTCGTCGACAAAATCGGCCTCGACAACATCTGCGCAAACATCGACGCATCCCTCGCCCGCTCCTTGGCGATGACACAGTGAATTGAGCAGCGAGTCAGGACTGCTTCATTTGGTAACAAAGCGATTTACAGGGGACTCTTACACAATTGGGCGGTGCGGAAAATGTGGGACGGGCAGAGAATGCGATAATTTCCTGTTTGCAAGAGCTACTGATTTTTGAACTTTTGCACGCCTGCAATGTCTTCCCCTCTCTCATGGAATCGCGTGATATTCTAAAAAAAATCCGGCACCTGGAGCTGCGCACGCGCGGCCTAGTGAGCGCTGCGTTTGCGGGGCAGTATCGCAGTGTGTTTAAGGGGCGCGGCATGAACTTTGAGGAGGTGCGTGAGTATCAGCCGGGCGATGAGGTGCGCGCGATCGACTGGAATGTGACGGCGCGGCTCGGCGAGGTGCACGGGAATGCCTACGTGAAAAAGTTCACCGAGGAGCGCGAGCTGACGGTGATGCTGCTGGTGGACGTGAGCGCGTCGGGGAAATTTGGCAGCGTGCTGCTGAGTAAACGCGAGCTGGCCGCGGAAGTGGCTTCAGTGCTGGCTTTCAGCGCGATTCGCAATAACGACAAGGTGGGGCTGATTCTCTTTTCCGATCACGTCGAGCTGTTCATCCCGCCGAAGAAAGGGCGCATCCACACGCTGCGGCTGATTCGCGAGATTTTGTTTTTCGAGCCGAAGGGGCGCGGGACGAATCCGGGGGCGGCGTTGAATTATCTGAACCGGCTGGTGACGCGGCGCTCGGTGGTGTTTTTGCTGTCGGATTTCCAGGCGCCCGATTTTTCGCGGGAGCTTTCGGTAACGAGCAGGCGTCATGATTTGATCGCGATCCCGGTGGTCGATCCGCGCGAGGAGGAGCTGCCGGACGTCGGGATCATCACGCTTGAGGACGCGGAGACGGGCGAGCAGATCGAGGTGAATACGTCGAACCGCGCCATGCGCGATGCTTACGTGCACCTGGTCGAGCGACGCCGGGCGGATTTGCTGCGCAGTTTGCGCAATAAGCGCATCGATACGATCTCGCTTCGGACCGATGAGGATTATCTGCCGGCGCTGCGCAGCTTTTTCCGCACGCGCGAACGGAGGCTGGCGCTGCAGTGAAAGGCAGAATGCAGAAGGCAAAAGGCAAAATGGGGAAGATGCGCGTTGTTGTCGCGACAGCGTTGGTTTCTTCCTTTTGCCTTCTGCCTTCTGCCTTTTCCCAAACCGCGGCACCGATGCCGACGATCCGCGACATCGCGCCGCCGATCGACGTTTTCCCCTACCCGATGTGGATGGTCGCGACCGTGTGCGGTGTGGCGCTGCTGCTGGTTTTGCTGGTAATCTGGCTGGCCGTGCGGGCGATGAGGAATCGTCCAACGCCGCCACCGCCGACGCCGCAGCAGATCGCGCTCGCGCAGCTCGAGGAAGCACGCGGGCGGATCGAGGAGCTCGCGCCTTACGAATTCAGCATTTTGGTTTCGGATATTTTGCGCAGCTACATCACGCAGCGCTACTCGCTGCGCGCGACGCAGCAGACTTCGCCGGAATTTCTCGCGTCGCTGTCGCGCTCGTCGCATTTCACGCATGGCGAAAAAACGCTGCTCGGCGCGTTTTTGGAAAAGTGCGACTTGATCAAGTTCGCGCGCATCGACGCGACGCGTGACGACAGCGCGGAACTGCTCGAACAGGCGATTCGTTTCGTCAAAGGCGCGGCGATCAGCGAGCCGGCGACGGCGACCGCGGGGGGCGCGGCATGAATTGGTTTCGCGACTACGGCCTCACCTTCGCGAATCCGTGGCTGCTGCTGCTGCTGGCCGCGATTCCTTTGCTGGCGTGGCTTCGCGGGAATCGCGGCGGAGTTCCGGCGGTCGTGTTTTCATCGACCGCTCCGCTGCGCACGCTCGGGCGCGTGGCCGAATCGCGCGCCGGGAATTTTCTGACGAGCCTGATCTTTGTCGCGCTTGCATCGCTGATTATCGCGCTCGCGCGCCCGCAGCTCGGCCGCACGATCAGCCACGTCGAGGCGAGCGGCATCGACATCATGATCGTCATCGACGTCTCGCGCTCGATGCTGACCGAGGACTACACGATCGGCGGACAACGCGCGAACCGCATTGAGACGGTAAAACAGGTCACGCAGAAGTTCATCGAGAACCGGCCAAACGATCGCATCGGCATCATCGCGTTTGCGGGCCGGCCTTATCTCGTCAGCCCGTTGACGCTGGATCACGACTGGCTTTTGCGAAACCTCGAGCGCGTGCGCATCGGCCTCGTCGAGGACGGCACGGCGATCGGCTCGGCGATTGCCTCGGCGTGCAATCGACTGCGCGACAAGCAATCGAAAACCAAGATGATCATCCTGCTCACCGACGGCGATAACAACGCCGGCAAAGTCACGCCGGAAACCGCTGCGGAAGCCGCGAAGGCGCTCGGCCTCAAACTTTATGCAATCGGCGCGGGCACAAACGGCATCGCGCCGTTCCCGATGCAGGATGTGTTCGGACGGACGGTTTACCAAAACGTGAAGGTCGAGTTTAACGAGGAAGGCCTGAAAAAAATCGCACAGATCGCGAACGGACAATTCTACTACGCGGGCAACACGCGCTCGCTCGAGGACATCTACGCGCAGATCAACAAGTTCGAAAAATCGAAGGTCGAGCTGACGCAATACAAGCAATATCGCGATCTATTTCCGTGGCTGGTTGGCGCTGGTTTCGCGCTGATTTCGCTCGAAGTCGTGCTCGCGCAAACGGCGTGGAGGAAGCTGCCATGAGCTTCGGCACGCCACATTGGTTTTGGGCGCTCGCGCTTTTGCCAGCGCTGCTCGCGCTATTTTTTTGGAATGAGCAGCGCCGGGCAATTTTGCTGCAAAAGCTTGTCGCCACGCGCTTGATGCAGGATCTCGCCGCGAGCGTGAGCGCGGGCAAACGGCGCTTCCGTTTTTTCATGCTGCTCATCGGTTTAACATGCGTGATCGTGGCGCTGGCGCGTCCGCAATTTGGCTACACGTGGCAGCAGACGAAGCGGAAAGGCCGCGACGTCATCATCGCAATCGATACATCGAAAAGCATGCTCTCGACCGATCTCGCGCCGAACCGTCTCACGCGCGCGAAGCTCGCAGCGCAGGATTTGATCAATCAACTTCCCGGCGATCGCGTCGGATTGATCGCGTTCGCGGGCGACGCGTTTTTGCAGGCGCCGCTGACGATTGATTACTCGGCGGTGCTCAGCTCGATCGACGAACTGGACACGAACATCATTCCGCGCGGCGGCACGGATATCGCGTCGGCGATCCGCATCGCGGCGGAGGCATTCGGAAAAGGCGAGAGCGAAAATCGCGCGCTGATTTTAATGACCGACGGCGAGGAACTTGATGAGGACGCCGTGAAAGGCGCGCGCGAACACGCGAACGATTTTCGCATCTACACGATCGGTGTCGGCTCGCACGAAGGCTCGCTGATTCCCGTGCAGGACGAGCAAGGCGGGACTACATTCGTCAAAGACAACTCGGGACAAATCGTGAAATCGAAGCTGGATGAAAACCGGCTTACTGAAATTGCGGAGGCAGCGGGCGGCTTTTATTTGCCGCTCGAAAATGGGCCGGTAACGATGAAACAAATTGTTCAACAAGGGCTGGAACCGATGGGCGAACACGACATCGATACGCGGACTTCGCGGCAGCCGATCGAGCGTTATCAATGGCCGCTCGCGGCCGGAATCGCGCTGCTTGCGTGGTCGCTTTTGATCGGCGAACGGCGGCGTGTGCGCGCGGCAGTAGCGGCGCTGTTTTTGATTTTGCCGCTGAGCGCGTTTTCAGCAAACACGGGCGTCGAGCTTTACAACAAGCAGGACTACAAACAATCGCTCGATATTTTTCAGAAACAGCTCGCGAGAAATCCGAAGTCCGAGGCGCTGCAATTCGATGCCGGCGCGGCGGCTTACAAGCTGGGCGATTACGACAAGGCGCTCGAGGATTTCAGCAAGGCATTGACGGCACGCGACCCCGCGACACACGAAATGGCGGAATACAATATCGGCAACACGCTTTTCCAACGCGGCGCGAAACAGCAGGAGAAAGAGCCGAAGCTGCGCGAATGGCAAAACGCGCTGCAGCATTACGACGAGGCGCTGAAGGTCGATCCGAAAAATGACAACGCGAAAACCAATCGCGAGATCGTGCGCAAATTGATCGAGGAACTCCAAAAAGAGCCGCCAAAGCAGGAACAGCAGAAGCAGGATCAGCAAAAAAATCAGCAGGATCAAAAAGACCAGCAGCAAAAGTCCGAGCAGAACCAGCAACAGCAGCCCCAAAGCGAGCAGCAGAAAAATTCGCGGCAACAACAGCCACAACCGAACAAGGATCAACAAAAAGACCAGCAAGATCAGCAGCAGCAAAACTCGCAGAACCAGCAAAACAAAAGCGCCGATAAGAATCAGCGACCGGAGCAGAAACCGTCCGATTCCGCGCGAAACGAGAAAGATCAGACGGCGCAAAATTCCCAACAAAATCCGCAAGCTGGAAACAGTCCCGCGGCCGCGCCAACGCCGCGCGAGGAGAAACTTTCCGGCGAGATCAAACCGCAGAATTCTGATCAAAAACCGTCGGAGCAACAACAAGCCGAGGCCGTGCCGGTGCGGCCGGGCGAGATGAGCGAACAGCAGGCGCACGCGCTGATTGACTCGCTCAGAAACGAAGACACACGCGTGCAATTGAATGAACGACAACGCACCGAGCCCGTTCTAAAAGATTGGTGATGCATTTCAAATTGCAGATTTCAAATTGCAGATTTTTTGTCGCGCTTCTTGCGTTGATTTTCTGCGCTTCCGTTTTGCGCGCAGCGGATGTCGAAGTGAGCGCAAGCCTTTCGCAAAGCTCGACGGAAATCGGGCAGCCGGTGATGTATCAAATCAAAATCAGTGGTGCCCGCTCGGCGCAACCGCCATCGGCGATCAGCGTGGAAGGTCTCGGCATCAACTACAGCGGGCAATCGACACAGGTGCAGATGAACAATTTCGATGTGACGATGAGCGTCGTGCACAGCTATCAAGTCGTGCCGCAGCGTGTGGGCCAATTCACGATTCCGCCGCAAATTGTCGAGGTCAGCGGGAAAAAATACACGGCCAATGCCGTCACACTCGAAGTCGTCAAAAGTGCGAGCAGCAGCGGCAGCGCGCAAACGGGAAACTCGCGCCAGATTTTCGCTGAAATCGTCACGCCGAAGCAAAGCGCGTATGTCGGCGAAGTAATTCCGGTCGAGGTGCGCTTTTATGTTGATTCGCGAATTCGCTGGAACACGCAGCAGCCGCCGACGCTGAGTGGCGAGGGCTTCACCGTGCAGAAATTCACCAATCCGCAGCAGAACCAAGTGAGCAAAGATGGCCGCGCATATGATCTTGTCACGTTTAAAACAGCGGTAACGGCGGCAAAAGCCGGAAAGCTTTCGCTCGGTCCGGCGCTACTCGAATGCGTCGCGCAAATGCCACGTCCGCGTAGACAACGCAGCGGCAGTCCGTTTGACGATTTTTTTAACGACGATGCTTTTGCCGACGCGTTCGGTTTTGGCCCGGCGCAGCAGGTCACGATGAAAAGCGAGCCTGTGAGTATCGATGTGAAGTCGTTGCCCGCGCAAAATCAGCCGCGTAATTTTTCCGGCGCTGTCGGACAATTTACGCTCAGCACGTCGGCGAATCCGACGCGCGTGAAAGCCGGCGATCCGATTACGATTACTGCGAGCATCACCGGACGCGGAAATTTCGATCGCGTGAATGCGCCGCAAATTTCCAACGAGAGCGGTTGGCGCACGTATCCACCGTCTGCAAAATTCAAGGCGGATGACGACGTCGGAATCAGCGGCACAAAGACGTTTGAAACAGCGGTCATTCCCGACGAGCCGAAGACGAAAACGCCCCGTCTGCAATTCAGTTATTTCGATCCGCTCGCAGAAAAATATGTGACGCTGAATGGCGAGCAGATCGCGATCAACGTGGAAAAAACGAACGCGCCTGCGCCGGTCGTGCGCGCTCCCGCGACTGCGCAAACCAGCACCGCGCCGACTGCGACGCCCGCACCGCAGCCGACCGATATTCTTTACATTCGCACGGATGCGGCGCGCTGGGGCGAATCGTTCGAGCCGATATATCGGACCCGCGGTTTTTGGTTCGCGCAGATCGTGCCGCTTGCCGCACTCGCGACTTTTAGTGCGGTGCAAATCAGCCGCTCGAAACAGCGCGATGCAGCCGCCTCGCGCGCGGCGGAATTGCGTCGCGAAAAGGCGGAGTTGATGAAAACGCTCAACCGACGCGATGTCAGCGAGGCGGAGTTTTACGATGCGGCTGCGCGTTATATCCGGACGGATCTGGCGCTGCGAACAGGGCGGAGCGCTGCTTTGATCGACGTTAACGACGCGTGTAACGCGGTTGACTCAGCAGCCGCGGAAAAGTTGAGATCGATTTTTTCGGCGCAGGCGGAGTTGCGCTACGCCGGCTTCGACTCCGGCGCAAACTTAACAGCGGACAAACGCAGCGAAGTTTTAGATACTATTAAACGCTTCGAGAATCACCATGCGCGCGCTTAATTTCATCGGCCTGCTTTTGTTCGCGCGACTCGCATTCGCCGCGAATCCGTCAGATTTCGATTTCGCGAACCAGCTTTACGACCAGGGCAAATTTGCCGACGCGAAGCAGCACTACGAGTCGGTCACTCACTCCGAAAATTACAGTGCGAACCTTTTTTATAATCTCGGCAATGCAGATGTGCGCCTCGGCGATCTCGGCGGAGCTGCGTTGAACTACGAACGCGCGCTTGCGCTGGAGCCGAATCATCCGGAGGCGCACGCCAATCTCGCATTCATTCGTGGCGAGACAGGCGCAAAAGTCGAAAGCCGGTCCTGGTTCGATTCGCTGTTTTTGTCGCTCGATGCAAATAGTTACACGATCGTTGCCACTGTGTCGTTCTGGCTTGCGGCTGCATGTTTGCTCGGAGTCGCGCTGCGGTCCCGTCGCGAAACGATATCACTCTGGTTTGCCGCATGCGTCGGCATTGCCCTTTGCGCTTATGCGAGTGTAGCGGTTTGGCGAATCGAGAAAAACAATGCGCTTGCAATTGTTGTCACCAAACGAGCGGAGGCGCGCTTCGCGCCGGCTGATAGCGCGACACTCGCGGATAATTTGCCAACGGGCAGTCGCGTGCGGATTTTGAGCGAACGTGGCGCGTGGACTTATTGCGAGCTGCCGAACAGCACGCGCGCCTGGATTGCCGCCAAAGAAATCGAACGCGTGAAGATCGGCGCGTAATGCTGCGCGTTCTCGCTATTTTTTTTGCGCTCATCGATGCTGCATTTGCCGATTGGCAGCAGCAATTGACGCCGACGCGCCCAGGCGATTTTCCGTTGCCGCGCCCGCTGGTTGCGACTTACCGCTGCGGATGGGCGGCGTTTAGCGCGGCGGATCTCGAGACGAATTTCTCGCGCAAGGGCGACGCGCTGCAACTCGACGCGAAGGGCGGGACGTTCGGTTTTGTGCGGACGTTATGGCGTCTGGACATGACGCATACGGCGCACGCGAATGCGACGACCTTGCTGCCGATCGATTTAAAGCAACGGGAGATTTATCGCGGCAAAACAGTGCGCACCGAACTTGAATTTACGCAGGGCAGCGTAACCAAATTCCGAGAATCGAAACCGGGCGATGCAACTCCACCGAAGCGCAAGCGATTCGATTATCCGAATCTTTTCGACCTGCACAGCGCGTTTCTTTTCACTCGAAGTCAGCGGCTGAAAGATGGCGATACGTTAAATATTGTTGTGTATCCGGCAACTGCGCCTTACCTCGCAACGGTTCACGTGCTCGGTCGCGAAACAATCACGACAAAAGCGGGCCATTTTTCCGCGATCAAACTCGATCTGCGCTTGCAGCGGATCAACGCGAACTTCGAGCTCGAACCGCACGCGAAATTCAAACGCGCGACCGGTTGGATCTCGGACGACAGCGACCGACTGCTGCTGAAAATCGAGGCGGATATTTTTGTCGGCAGCGTTTGGGCCGAGTTAACCGCCGTAAAATTTGCGCGCCGTTAGTGAACCCAGATGCCGCGGTAAACGCGGTGACCAACCACAGGTGGCTCGTCGAAAGCATCCGGCGGTGGCGGCGGACCGGGAACATACGTGCGATGGCCCGGAAGCAGGTTCATATCGGAAAGCGTCGCCATGTCGAGGCGTCCGGTCAGCGGAAGATCAGCATCGCGTTGATAACCGCGAATCGCGTGCTCAGTTTCAACGCCGGGATTGCCATCGACTTCTCCGCGATAAAAGCCGTCGTGGAACAAGCGAACTTGCGCGCGACGCAACGTCTCGCGTTGCACGACCGCTGGCGCGCGCTCGTATGGCGTGCGCTGGAAAACCTGCGAATAAGTCACGCCTTCCGACGGCACCGGCGCAGGCGTGACCCGCTCGGCAGGCTCTGCTGGAGCGGTTGGCGGCTGTTGGCGCAGGAAATTTTTGTCGCTCTCGACAATGTTCGGGCGCGGCGTTGGAGTCGATTCCGGTTCAGCGGGTGCCGGGGTTTGGCTTACAATCGTGGGCGGCTCCGGCGTCGCGACGTGCAAAGCGTGAAGTGTTTCGTCGTTCAATTTTCCGGTGACCTCGAATCCGTTACGGATTTGATAGCGCCGAATCGCTGCGCTGGTTTCCGTGCCCGGCTCACCATCGACTTCGCCGTAATAGAAGCCTTGGTCTTTCAACGCCTGTTGCACCTGGCGCAACTGGTCGTCAGCACGCAACGTCGCGGCAAATGCGATCGCAAAACAAAGCACGGTCAGTTTTTTCATCGCGGGATTTCTTATACAAATGACGCTTTGCCGCGCCACTTATTCAAGGTTTAGGCTCGTTTTTTTGCGCACTCGCGAGTTTCGACGGCGGAATGGCCGGATGCGTCGTGCGGATGTAATTCATCACGCCTTCCGCTATCGAGTCGGCGATGCGCTGGCGGTAAGATTCGTCGCGCAGGAGTTGATTTTCGAGCGGATTGCTTATGAAGCCAGCCTCGACGAGCACTGCCGGACAGCGCGTGTGTCGCACTACGTATAACGCTTTGCTATGAATGCCGCGGTTCGTCGCATCCATGCGCATCACGAGTGCAGCCTGAATGAAGCCGGCGAGCGTCTCGCCGTTATCCAACGTTGAATCGCTGTGGCTGAAAAAGCCGACCCATGTCCAGTCCTCGGCTGGCGACAATTTTTGATCGGCGAAAAATGTCTCCGCGCCGCCGACCGTCGCCGAATTCGACTGGTTAAAATGAATGCTGATGAAAACAGCGTTATCAATCTTGTTCGCAGTCGCGACGCGATCGGCGAGTGCGACGTAGTGATCGTCACGTCGCGTAAGCACGACGGGGAAATTGAAATTTAGCAGCGTCTTCTCGAGCCGCAACGCGACATCGAGCGTCATTTCTTTTTCCGCGACATGGTAAAATTTCGTTCCTTCGTCATTTCCGCCATGGCCGGGATCGACGACGATCGTCGGAATCGCATCGGGCGACGGCTGCGGTTTTTCGCGCGATGATGGCGCGTCGTAGTCGGGGACGATAACGAACGTAAAACAGCCGAGAAATACGACGAGACCCACGCATGGAATGCAGCGCCTCATAAGGCAGAGTCTACTCACTTCATGCGAAAAGCCAAGCCGCGTTTGTGCTCAGTTCTGGCGCTGAAACGGCTCCAATTCTGCATTCCCGAGCACGCGATACGTGATCGGCAGCCGAGCGCTCTGCTCGAGCACCGCAGCCTCGATGACGAAATTCGCTAGCTGCTCGGCGCGGTGTTTTGCGATCTGGTCGGGCGCGGGCAATTCCTCGCGCGGCTCCTCGCCGAGCGTAAGATTTCCAACTGTCCATGTGTCGAGCGCAACGCTCAGCGCGTTTGCCAAATCGCCGTCGGCAAAATTGTGCGTGCGCAGAAATTTCTCCATCGCGTTTGTCGATGCCGTCGTGCCGGAGATCACGCCAAAATCTTCGAACGTGCGAAGGTGCGAGCCGCCGTTGGTATGGATCGAGCCGTCGTAATCAATGCGGATGAAAAGATTGCGTTCGTTTTTGCGCCCGAGCTCCGCGAAGAGCATTCGCGCCAAATACGGCGCTCCATACACTTGTTCAAACGCTGTTTTTAACGCCGGGCTAAGCGAATACGTCGCAAGCCGGCGCAGCGAAACGTCGGAAGTGGAGCGCGTGAAACCTTCCGTGCTCGCCACTTCAATCGCCGCCATGCGCAAACGCTCGATATCGCCCGGATGGCCAATGACGCCCATCGCGATGCGGTCATAAATTTCAAAAATCTTCTGCCGCTCGCGGCTAAGTGTGAGAAATAAAATGCCGTCGTTATAAGTCAGCGCAGCAATCGGGCTGCCTGTCGCGAGCTGGTGCTCGATGTATTCGCGGCGGTTCGAAATCGCTTCGACCCATCGGTAAGGTTCTTCGATCATCCGACTTGTTTTTTGTAAATTTTCGCGAGCGTTTTTTCCGGTAACGTCGTGATACCGGCTTCGGTAATTGTTTTAATAATTGGGAACGTCGCGCGCCGCTTATCGACGCCGCCAGTTGCAGTGTCCGCTTCGGCTGCGGTTTCGAGCACCTGCAGCGCCAGCACCACCGCGTCGTCGTGTTTCCATTTTTGCAGCGGCTTTTTGCCCCACGTGTTTTCGTAATACAAAATACTGCGCACGGCCGCCGAGCCGGAGCCCGTCGCCGCATAATCCGCCACCTCGAATTGCGCGCCCATTGCGTCGTAAAAATAAAGCCGCGCGGCGCTGTTCTCGACGTCATACGCCGCGAAGATCGGCACGACAATGCCGACGCCTTGCATGACGAAGCCGAAGTTGTCGCGCAGCAGTTTCGAAAGAGCGCGAACTTTGCCGTCGAGGCTCATTTCCTGAAGCTGGCTGCGCCGGTAAAATTGAAACGAATGCTCGAGCACGCGCGCCATTTCCCATGCGGTCGCAGGCACGCCGGCGATGGCCATCAGGGAGTGCGCGTCGATCTCCAGAACTTTATCTGCGCGATCGTAAACGACGACATTTCCCGCAGTCGCACGCCGGTCGCCGGCAACGAGCACGCCGTCGGCGAATTTGAACGCGAGGATTGTCGTTGCTTGCGTTTGTAAAAAATTCGTTTGCGATGCGGCGGCTTGCGTCGGGAGATTCGGAAAATGCCCCTGCCGTCGCAGCAGTGCTGCAAAATCCTCGGGCATCGGCGTGCGTTGCGGTTCGCCCGCGCGCGCTTCCATCATTGGCCGGTGCGCTGACGGTAACGTTTCGACTGGTTCGGATCGACTTTGCGCATTCGCTTGAGCAAATCGCGCGTGTCCGGTTTCGAGATGTCTGGCGCTTTGGGCCCGCCGCTGTCGCCCTCTTTCGGGCCCCACGGAGCGGGACTCACAGGTCTTTGCGTCCTCTCAGGCATGAATGAAGTCTATGAATGTTTGCGAAAAGCGCAAGCGGCGGAATTGCGATGACATGACTTGCTAAGTCAAAGCGAACATGACATTTGTCTTCGCGATGCCACGTTCCCTCACGGTTTTTTGCATCGTTATCTGCGCATTTTCCTCACGCGCGCAAGATGCGTCGCCGACTCCGGCCGCGGATGACTTGCATACGCTGCGTTTACTTGTTGAGCAACAATCAAAACAGATTGATTCGCTCACGGAGCAGGTCGCAAAACTGACGCAACTGCTCGAAAATACTCATCCTGCCGCGCAATCGACACCGGCTCCGGTGGTAACAGAAATGGCTCCTCAAGCTTCGCCAGCCGAATCGCCCACAGCGGCCCCTGCTCTGCCCGAAGGCGCGGCGCAGCATGTGATTGCCAAAGGCGAGACTTTGATCTCCATTGCCAAGCATTATAAAGTCACCGTGGCAGAATTGCTCAAAGTGAATAAGATTGAAGACGAACGAAAATTGCAGATCGGCCAGACGCTGATCATCCCCTCACCTAAACCCGCCGAATCACCAAAACAGAACAAGCTCTAAAATGGACGAAACGCAAAAATGGTATTTGATGAAACAGGAAGATGGATCGGTTTTTGGACCGATCACTTTTGACCTGCTCCGCCAATGGGCATTGGACGCGCAAATCTCGCCGCTCGACAAAGTTTCCACCGACGAACGGACGTGGACAAAAGCGCCGATGGTGCCGGAACTCGAGATGGATTTTTTGATCGAAGTGAGCCCGGACCAATACTACGGCCCGACGACACTCGGCGCGGTGCGCGAGTTTTTGCAGATGGGCGAAATTACCGGCGATACGTTGATCACGAATTGCAAAGACGGCAGTGACCGCCCCGTGCGCGACATTGCGGAATTGCAGCCGCCTGCGCCGGAGGAGGAACAACCGGTGCGCACGAGCATCCGGCTCAGCCTGCAGCAGCGCATTCGCGATCTTGAGGAAAATTTGCTCGAGGAGCGCCGCGCGCGCGAAGCCGCGGAGTTGCGCTGCGAAAAACTCGAAGCGCGTCTCGCAGAGCTTTCAGCAAAAACCTACTGATTAAACGCCGGCGATCTGTTTTGCGCCGAAGTAAGGTTGCAGCGGCTCTGGAATTTTGATTGAGCCGTCGGCTTGCTGTCCGTTTTCCAAAAGCGCGACGAAGAGGCGCGGAAGCGCAGTTCCCGATCCGTTTAAAGTATGGCAAAATCTGTTTTTTCCGTCGGCGTCCTTGAAACGTAGATTCATCCGGCGCGCCTGGAAGTCGGTGAAATTCGAACAGCTCGAAACTTCGAGATACGCGTTTTGTCCGGGCGACCAGACTTCGATGTCGTAAGTTTTTGCGGCACCAAAGCCGACGTCACCGGTGCAAAGCTCGATAATGCGGTAGTGCAGGCCGAGCAGTTGTAAAACTTTTTCCGCGTCGGCTGTCAGCGATTCGAGTTCGTCGAATGATTTTTCCGGCATGGCAATTTTCACCAGCTCGACTTTGTCGAACTGATGCACGCGAATGAGCCCGCGCGAGCCGACACCCGCTGCGCCAGCTTCCCGCCGAAAGCACGGCGTGTAGGCGACGTATTTTTTCGGCAGCTCATCGAGCGTCAAAATTTCCTCGCGATGAAAATTCGTCACCGGCACTTCCGCGGTCGGTGCAAGAAAAAGATCGTCGCGCTCGGCGCGATAAAGCTGCTCCTCGAATTTCGGCAACTGCGAGGTGCCGATCAGCGGATCGCGCCGGACCAAAAATGGCGGCGACATTTCCAGATAGCCGTGCTGCTCCGTGTGCAAATCGAGCATGAAATTGATCAGCGCCCGCTCCAGCTTTGCGCCAGCACCCGTAAAACAAACGAAACCGCTGCCGCTCATCCGCGTCGCGCGTTCGAGATCCAGCAGCGAGACTTTCTCGGCGATCGTGACATGATCAAAAATCGGATGCGCGAACTGCGGCTTTTCGCCCCATGTTTTCACGACCGGATTTTCGCCCGCATCGCGACCGATGATCGCTTTTTCGTGCGGGATATTTGGCAACTGCAAAAGCAAATCGCGCTGCTTCGTGTCGGCTTCCGCGGTCTTTTGGTTGAGTAATGCAATGTCATCGCCAAAGCCGCGCACCTGATCCTCGAGGTCCGTCGTCGACTCGCCTTTTCCTTTGCGCATGCCGATTTCCTTGGAAATGCGTTTCCGATCTGCGTTGAGCTGCTGGAGCCGCGTTTCGAGCGCGCGGCGCTCTTTATCGCAATCGAGGATTTCGTCGATCATCGACTCCGCGCCGCCGCCACGAGTGGCGAGGCGCTCTTTGACGAACGTTGGATTTTCGCGAATGAGCCGAATGTCGAGCATGCGGCAAACTAACGAACACCGACGCAACGCGACTATCAAAATTTCGCGCTGTTTTGATTTTAACCGCGGCGCACCGTCGCAGTTGAAACGGAACGGCGCTGTGTTATGCTCCGCCTCCGCTCATGAACGACCCGCTTCCCATCGACCGCGCTGCACGCGCGGAGAAAATCATCGCCAGCGCTCATCATTACAAAGTGTGCGAAGGCTGCGATTCGATCGTGTCGGAGCGCGTGGCGACCTGCCCGAATTGCTACGGCTATCGCTTTGACGAGGAATCGGAAAACGTGATCGCGCAGGCGCGGTTGCTCGGTGCACGCGAACAGCGCTCGGTTACCGCACAGGATTTGCTTTGATGACCGTCCGCTGACGCAGCGGCCGTTTTTCAGATGATCATCGATACCCACGCGCATCTCGATTACCCGGATTTCGCAGCCGATTTCGAGGAGGTGCTCGCGCGGGCGCAAACGGCGGGCGTGGAGCGAATCGTGACGATCGGAACTTCGCTGGAAAGCAGTCGAAAAGCAGTCGCGCTCGCGGAAAAATATCCGAATATTTTTGCGGTGATCGGCGTGCATCCGACCTCGGCGGAGGAAGTGGAACCCGAGGTGATCGCGTCGTTGCGCGAGCTGGCAAAAAATTCGCGCGTCGTGGGAATCGGTGAAACTGGGCTTGATTATCATCGATTGCCGGGCTTAGACACTTCGCGGCCGGTTTCCGTGCATCTATTTACAGACCCACGTTTCCTCGGTCACGACATCGAAGATGCAGAGTATAAAGGAAAACAAGCGGCGCTTTTTCGCGCGCAACTCGATCTTGCCGCGGAACTCGGATTGAACGTGGTCATTCACCAGCGCGATGCCTGGGACGACACGCTCGCCATTTTAAAAAATTACACGGGCAGACTGCGCGGCGTTTTTCACTGCTTCGGAAATAATCTTGAACAGGCGCAGGAAGTCATCGGTCTTGGTCACATGGTTTCGTTTACAGGCATCGTGACTTTTAAAAACGCGCCTATCGTTCATGAGGTCGCGACGCGTGTCGGCGCGGAGCATTTCATGGTCGAAACCGACTGTCCGTATCTCGCGCCGGTGCCGTTTCGCGGCAAGCGCTGCGAGCCGGCGCACACACGATTGGTCGCGGAAAAAATCGCCGCGCTCCGCGGAACAACACTCGACGAAATCGCCGCGCAAACCACGAAAAATGCACACGCGTTTTTTCGTTTCGACCGCCGCTAATCGCGCATGAAACATCGCGGCGACGACGCATCTCCTTTCGTTTTTCTCGATCCGCACGGCAAGCGCTGGACGCGGCTGCGCATCGCGCTGCTGATCGGTGGCATTTTGCTTTTCGTCGGCATCGTGTTGTTCGTGCAGGCGCTGTTTGTGCGCCCGGAACTGCAGTTGCCTGCGTCGGTGCGAAAGTTGAAAGGGCAGCTTCGGGCGTTGCAGCAGCAAAATGCGGCGTCGCAAACGGCGGCGAATGCGGAAGCGTGGCAGAAGTTTTTTCCCAAAACGCAAGCCGAACAGGCGCGGCTCGCGAAATTGCGCGAGCAACTGCACACGAAGCCGCGGAAATTTTCCGAGATTCGACTCGGCTTTTACGTCGACTGGGATCCGAACAGCTACAACTCTCTCGAGACGCACGCGAACCAGTTGACGCATGTTTGTCCCGAGTGGATGTCGCTCGTCGATGTGAATGGCACGTTGCGCGTGGAGGAAGACGTCCGCGTGGAGCATCTCGCAGCAAGCAAAGGGCTGGTGCTGATGCCACTGTTAAACAATTTGGTTGAAAATGTTTGGCAACCGGAAGCTGTCGAAAATCTCGCCAACGGGGCGGCCGAGCATCGCAACAAATTCATTGTCGATCTACTCAAAGCGCTCGATGACGCAAAGGCCGGCGGCGTGGTTGTAGATTGGGAGCAACTCGATCCCGCCTATCAAAAACAGGTTACCGATTTGCTCATTAAAATGTCCGATGCGCTGCACGCGGTGGACAAGGAGCTCTGGCTGATGGTGCCCATGGGCGATGAATTCGGCGTTTACGATCTCGAGTCGCTCGCCGATCACGCCGATCACTTCGTCGCGATGCTTTATGACGAAACGACCGACACCGATAAGCCCGGTCCTATCGCGTCGCAGGATTGGTTCGAGGGCTGGCTCAGCGTCATCGCAGGCTACGGCGATCCGCAGCAATGGATCGGCGCAATCGGCACGTATGGCTACGACTGGTCAACGGCCAACAAAGCTGCCGAGTCGATTTCGTTTTGCGATGCAATGAGCCGCGCGAGCTACGCGGGCATTGCGAAAATTGAAACCGCCGCACCGAGTTTCAATCCATTTTTTTCATATCAGGAACCAAAGGGCGATCACACGATCTGTTTTCTCGATGCGATCACGTTTTTAAATCAACTGCGTGCAGTGCGCTGGTCGCAACTCGGCGGTCTCGCGGTCACCCGACTTGGAACCGAAGACCCGCAAATCTGGGGCGTGCTCTCGTGGAAAAACATCGACGATATTCCAGCTGCAGAAATCAACCGGCTAAAAAAAATGTCCGCGACCGATATGATTACGAACGTCGGACAGGGCGAAATCGTGACTGTTGATGATACACGCGACAACGGCGTGCGCGATGTGAGGATCGGAGAGAACGGCCGTTTTGTCGAAACCTACACTGACGATCCCGATCCTCAAAAAGGCTTCCCGACTTATCCGATTTTGTATCATCAAGGCGCCGGCGGCGAACACGAGGTGGCGTTAACCTTCGATGACGGCCCGGATCCGAAATGGACGCCGCAAGTTCTCGATATTTTAAAAGCGCGCGGCGTGAAAGCGGCGTTCTTTCTAGTCGGTCGCCAGGCCGAGCAATATCCCGGGCTGGTGCGACGCGTCGTCGAGGAAGGACATGAGATCGGCAACCACACCTATACCCATCCGAACCTCGCGGAAATTGGCGCGCAGCAGATTCGGATTGAGTTAAACGCGACACAACGCCTGATCGAAAGCATTACCGGTCGGTCGACGACGCTTTTCCGCCCGCCCTATAACGCCGATTCAACCCCGAGCCAGCTTGAGGAACTCGCGCCATTGAAGCTTGTGCAGGACGACCTCGGCTATTTGATCGTGCTCGAAAAAATCGATCCCGAGGACTGGGCGCGGCCCGGCGCCGATGTCATCGTCGATCGCATCAAACAGCTTCGACGCGATGGCAGCATCATTCTTTTGCACGATGCCGGCGGCAATCGTCAGCAAACGATAGAAGCGTTGCCAAAGATCATTGATTGGCTGCAGACACGTGGCGATCGCATCGTGCCGCTGAGCGAACTGCTCGATATTCCGCGCGACGATTTAATGCCGGTTGTTAAAAGAGATGCCGACTCGCTTACCCGCATCGTTACCGGCACCGGTTTTCACATCTGGCATGCAATCGAGCAATTTACGTGGGCGTTTATGATCGCAGCGACCGCTCTCATTTTGCTGCGCACGATCGTCGTCGCGCTACTCGCCTCATTGCACCACCGCAAAAAAGATATAACAAACGAACCCCCATTCGCGCCGCCACTCAGCGTCATCATTGCCGCCTACAATGAGGGCAAAGTCATCCAGGCAACGCTGCGTTCCGTGACCGATACCGACTACAAAGGTGATCTCGATATTCTCGTTATAGATGACGGTTCAAGCGACAACACCTCCGACGAAGTGCGGCGTGCCGCTTTTCTCGATAAGCGCATTCGCCTCATTTGGCAGCCGAACGGCGGGAAGTCGAAAGCGCTCCAGCGTGGTGTAGCCGAAGCAAAAAACGAGGTGCTCGTGTTTCTGGATGCGGATACGCATTTCGATCGCGTCACCCTGGGTGAGCTAGTGCTGCCGCTCCACGATCCGAAACTCGGCGCGGTCTCCGGTCATGCAAAAGTCGGAAATTTGCGCAGCTTCATCGCGCGCTGCCAGTCGCTCGAATATGTCTGTGGGTTTAATCTCGACCGTCGTGCTTACGACGTTTGGAACTGCATCACCGTCGCACCAGGCGCAATCAGCGCATTGCGCAAAACTGCGCTAGAAGCAGCCGGCGGCTTCTCACTCGACACGCTGGCGGAGGACACCGACCTCACCTTGAACTTGCACAGACAAGGCTATCGCATCGCTTACACGCCCGATGCGGTCGCATGGACGGAAGCACCCGAGACTGTCGCGACACTCGCAAAGCAGCGCTTCCGCTGGGCGTTTGGAACGCTGCAATGCCTGTGGAAACATCGCGATCTTGTTTTTAACCCGCAATACAAGGCGCTTGGATGGTTCAGCCTGCCGAGTATCTGGTTCTTCCAAATCATCCTCGTCGCAATCACACCTATCGTCGATGGATTGCTAATCCTATCCCTGCTTACAGGCGGAGGCATGGCAATGTGGTATTATTTTGTAACTTTCCTGGTTACAGATTTTCTTCTCGCGTTGATGGCATGCTGGCTCGATGGCGAGAAGCTGCTCAAAGCCTGGATCATTATTCCTATGCGTTTGATCTATCGCCCGCTGCTTAGCTGGGTTATCTGGCGCGCGCTATACAAAGCTATAAAAGGTGCATGGGTAACTTGGGGCAAATTGGAACGCACCGCTTCGGTGCCCGTGCGAGTAGGATGAAGCGAGCCATACCTTTTGCCATAGCTATTGTGCTGTGTGCTTGCAGCAAATCTAGGCCAGTCGCAGATCCAAATGCGCCGCAGCAGATCGTAATTCCTGCCGAAGGCGCCTACACGGGCGCTTATGTCGATTTTGGCGATACCGAAGACGATGTAACTCTCGAGCAAATAGAAGGCTTCGAAAGTCTTGTCGGAAAACATCAGGCAATCGTCGCCTCATCGAGCTACTGGGGCGAGCAAAGCTTTCCGACGGCAAATGTGAACTTGATCTGGCGGCATGGTTCCGTCCCGATGGTCTATTGGTCGCCATGGGATCGCCCTTACAACGAACTCGACCCTGATATCAATCCGAAGGTGTATCTCGATAAGTTTTCACTCACTAACATTCTTTCGGGCATGTGGGACGGCTACATCGATAAATGGGCGGATGCCGCGCGCGATTTTAAGCAGCCGCTCTTTGTCTCGTTTTGCAATGAGATGAATGGAAGCTGGTTTCCGTGGTCCGGGCTTTTCTACGGTGGCTCGAAAGTGATACCGAATACCAAACCACCTAGATACGAAGGTCCGGAAACCTTTAAAAAGGCGTATCGTTACGTGGTCGATCGTGTCCGCGCGCGCGGAGCGACAAACATCATCTGGGTGCTGCACTTGATGAATTACTCCATCCCGCAGGATACCTGGAATCTCGCCGCGCAATACTATCCCGGTTCCGATTATGTCGACTGGTTGGGGATGAGTGTTTACGGTCAGCAATACGCGGAAGATAAGTGGTCACCTTTCCCGCCGCTCCTCGACTGGCCTTACAAGGAACTCATGCTCATCGATCCGAAAAAGCCAATCATGCTCGCCGAATGGGGCATCGGGGAATTCCCGAATTCCGGTAGCAAGGCCGATTACATCAGGGAAGCATTTGCGACTATAAAGAAGTATCCCAACGTCAAAGCTGCCGTCTTTTGGCACGAACGGTGGCAAAACGAAGACGAGACTTATAGCAACCTGCGGGTTAACTCGTCACCCGGCGCACTCGAAGCCTACCGCGCCGGAGTGGCCGACCCATTCTGGCTCGATCATCCTATTCTAAAACCTGCTACAGCGCGCGGTAAATAATTTCCAGCGTAAGCACGGCATAGGACGTTACAAGGATAGGATCCTTTTCCATCCAACGGCCACTTTCATTTGTCCAAGATCCATCCGGCTTTTGCAGGTCAATTAATTTTAACGCCAGTTCTTTTGGCCAATCTATCCTGTGGCCATCAGCGGCTTCGAGCTCGCGGACGTCATAGGTCGCAAGGGCTTTGGCCATCATGTGGTAGTAGTAATAAAGACCATCGAGCCCCATTCCGGGATTCTCTTCCAAGGCGTAGTGTTTTTGCAGCCACTCGACAACCGCCTTCACCCGTGGATCATCCTTCTTTAAGTCGGCATAAATATAGCTTAACAAACCGGCATAACTCATACTCCCATAGGAGCGCAAGACCTTGCGGCCGTCCGGCAACTGCATCTCGCCAGCCATACTTTCACCGGGAAAATAGACAAAGCCGCCTATATTCTCAGCGTCATCGCTCGCCCACGATTCCTTGTTGTAAGCCGGCAGATTCTGGCACTTTTGGATAAACTCGATCGCCGCCGTCCAGTTCAGGTCCTTCGCATTCGGCAACTCTTTTCCCGCAGCGATCCTGCTATGATACAGCGCATCCAGGGCGATGACTGTATTGGACATATCCGGATGCTGGCGCCCGGAACCGGAAGGCCCATAGCCAAAGCCGCCGTCCATCGATTCGTTTGCGAGTCCTTTTGCCTGCTGACCTATCACAAAGCTTCTCGCGTCGCGAATTATCGCCTGATACTTCGAATCGTTCGCCGCAACAAGAGCGAGAAGTGAAAGCGATGTATTATAGTTAGCCAACCCTTTGCGATAAATGCCGCCGTCCGGCTGCACGGATGAAATCAAAAACTGGTAGCTTCTTTTTATGAACTCTGGCTGCTCATTTCGAAACTTAGCCGATGGTTCTCCCATGAATGCAATCAACGGTAATGCAGTTAGGGCAGGATAATCCTCGAGCGACCATGAGCCATTGCCATTCTGGTGTGCTTGCAGCCACGCCAGTCCTTTATCGATACCTATCTGCACTTCATTGCGTAGAGATAGGTGCGTTGATTGGTGAGGAATCGGTTCTTGAGCCCACGCACAAAGGACTGAAACGAACAATAAGAGTGCAATTCTCATTTCGCAGGTTTTTTCGAAAGCAACTTAATGGTGATTTCCACTGGAGTATCCATCGGCGGAACTTGCGCGGTATTGATCGACCACGCTTGGTCATTGTTGTGACCGGGGCGCGGGTTATTTATAAGAGCTACCGGATCGGTGACCATGGAAACAATCGAACCTTCCAGTTGCGCGAGGAACTTTCCTTCTGACACGATCGATCCTGTATAGATCCATGGCCCTTGCTTGGCGACGGCGCGAGCTTCGTCATTCATAACAAGCTCTTCAGCGCGCACACGCTCTTCTTTATCGTCCCTTTTCCATGTAACGAGCAGGTCAACATTATCGCCTTTCAATGCGGGCGCGCGTTTTAAATACGAAGCATCGATTTGATCAGGCGAAGGCGGCGCATTGTCCTTTGCAGTGGCTCCGAGAAGTAGCATTGCGACGTGCAGCTGCGATGGCTCGACACTTGTCGCGAAGAGACTCTCGTGTGTCTTTCCGCTATTAGTCACGAGCAGGTATTCGATCATTCCCTTACGCATATTCACGGTCGCAGGAAAAGTAACCGTCCTTTGCTGCTTGTCTAATTTCACGTCGCCGATTTGAAAGACGTTCTCACTCACCTGCGTCATCGGTGCCGGCGTCTGCGCGACGATGCGCAGCGCAGGCATCAAAAGGATAAAGAAGATCGGAAGGCAACGCATTCGCTGGAACTTACCGCCAGCGTGCCTGCTCTCCTAGCGAAATTTGCTACGGATTTGTGCAGCGAACGCGATAGAAACGTTGCGTAGCATTTAGCGATGTAGAATCTGTGAATGTGAGTGATAGTTGACCAACACTCGCAGTCACCTGCCCGAGAGATTGCCATAACCCGCCAAGCGAATCGGAGTATTCGATCTGGTAAGTCTTACCCGGACACGATGCCCACGTAATGACACTCGCTCCGCTGGAATCGCGCGTCACTTGACTGCGGAAATCGACGGATGGGTTTAGCCGGTCGTATTTGCCATTTGCAGATTCGTCGCGCAACGCGGGCACAGCGAGTGTAAGAAACTCTGCGGGATCAATGTTGCCGTCACTGTTTCCTGGAGGTCCTTGGGATGCGAGAAGTCCGCCATCTGCCGTTTGATAAGCCGCTGCAGCAATGTAGATCGTCTGCGGCATTGATCCGAATGCTTCAACCAAATCGATTACTCCTTCGAGTTGGCCCGAACTACTAGCTGCTTTTGTTACCTGTGAGCTACCCGGTGCATTGAACCATCCCACATAAGAGCTTTGGCTTTCAGCACCGATGTAAGGCTTGTTCGCCGAAACGGCAATCGTTCCCGCCTTGGCCCACGGCGCCGCCGCCGTTGCTGAGGTAAGCAGTTGATCCGATACAAAAATGAAGTGGTCGTTCGCACCACTGTTGCCCGGCGACCACGTCGCGACATAGAGTTTCGATCCACGCACCGCCGCATAGAGAGTCATGCCTGTGCCGTTTTGCAGATAACCAGTGCAGTCGGCAGACCCATCCATTGTGAAAGGAATTGGCGTAGCTGCGGGTGTTGCTGTCGGTGTAGGCGTGGGCGTTGGTGTCGGTGTGGGAGTAGGCGTTGGCGTTGGCGTTGGCGTAGGTGTGGGTGTCGATGTCGTGCCGGGCGCGACATAGACATGCTGAATCGGGGAATTGTAAATATTGCCGCGGCTATCTGTCGCGGTAACGTAGTAATCAACATAGGTATCGCTCAATCCGGTTACTTTTCCGTAATAGTAATCCGCGATGAACTGCGGAGCGGAACCATAGGCGCTTAGACCACTGACGGGAGCTACGACGCGCTTGGTCATTGAAACGTTTTGCCAACTACCGGTATCAGCTCCGCCGGCGTAAGTCTTAAACTCATCCTGTGTCGGTGGATGACTATTACCGTTTGAGCGATACTTGAGAGTGACATTCCCCATTCCGGACACATCGTAAGCGTAGGTCCAAACCCAGAAGTCGGTAGTTGATGGGATTGTTTGGAGATAGCCATACTGCACGCCGTAGTTTTTTGCGCCCGGATTCCATGGATGACGCTGTGGAATGAATACAGTCGGTGGTGTCGTATCATGGCTTAGGTCGTTCAAGACACTGCCGATTTCACGTTGCGCATTGTTCTGCGCAAGCACCGGGCGCCAGCCTTCATCGTCGTGAACACCGTAATAAACAAAGCCCGAATCAAGCCCGGCAAGATAGTAGTGCCAGGCCAGCTCTACATTGTTCGGATTCGTCGAAAAGCTGCCCGGATCACGGACTTGGTCGATACGAGGAGTAATGCCGGAAATTTGTTGCGCGGTCTTCACTCTATTTTCAGTTGCAATGATAGTTCGCCAAACATCGGCCTTATCACTTACCCCGACACTTGGATCGACGGCGTTAATATTATTCGTGGAAGCATCTTTATGACTTGGAGGCCAGTGCCAGTTGATGAACATAGGCGAACCCATGTCGCCATCGGCGTAAACCCATCCGCCATCTTCGACGTGAACGACGTCGCTTGTATCCGGCGGGTAATCCGCGAGGAACTGTTCCACGGTCGTCGGCTCGTAGCCGCGCGAGTTTGCTTGTGAGGCAAAGTTGTTCACCCACTCCATGTAATAGGAATACCCGCCGCTCCATGCATTATCACCATCGTGTGCGAACATAGCGAGCGCAGGCTTGGAAGGATTGTTCACGGCTTTCAAGCTATCCATTAGACCTAAGTCCCAAGTGCTATAACTGTCCTTCCAACCCAGGGCTTGATCACTTGGGACCACAATTAGCTTGGACTCTGTCCCTGTGCTTGGATCGACATAGCGCGCATAGTGGACCTGGAAAGCGAATGGCAGCGCTGCAGTCGGCGAGCAGCCACGATCGATCTGAATGCGCTTGTAGTTGTTTGCGGCGGGATTGATTTGATCGGCTTTGTTAGGCAGGTCGCAATTTTCGCCTCCGGAACCTATAACGAGCGGAAAGTCGGAACAAGAGCGCGTGAGATGATTATTCGCCACGACACTCCAGTTGATGCCCACTTTTTTCAAAACAGGAATGATGTGCTCGGAGAAGCAGGTCTCTGCTGGAAAGAAGCCTTTCGATGCGGGATCGCCCCAAAAAATCTGCGCCTGTCGCATATGGATGCGCAGCTCCATCTCGAGCGTCTCATCGCTTAGCAAAGGCGCGAGCGAGTGATGATAGGTAAAGTTCGTCATATCCATCCGCGGCTTACCTCCGGAGGTAAGCCAGCCTTTCGCATCCTTGTTGTATTGATACCAGTTACCCACATAACCTAGTTGCCCTGCAACAGCCATGCTTTGCACGTTTTCCATGAGTGCGCCGGAGAAGTTCACCTGCACACCGGCTTTGCCGAGCCAGGTGATGGAACTCAGCGCATTCTGTGGACGCCATTGGTAGGCGTTCACGCGATCATCGAGACCGAAAATTGTGCGTAGAGATTCTCCTGCAAAAGGATGGCCACGTCCGGCATCCTGTTGCTGGATGGTATCCCACGCGTTTTCGTAGTGATCACTCGCCGATCGCTTATCCGGCCAGTAAACGGGCTGGTGCAAATGCCACAGAAAAGTCGTGTGAATGCTCGTATTTTGCGCTGAGGCGAGTTGCGCGAAAAGCAGCGTGGCCGCGCAGGCTAAAGTCCGGGGGTTGGACATTGCTGAAGCTTATCTTTCCCCGAGTGGAACAGCCATCCGTGAAACGACGATTTCCATTAGTCCGTTCAAACGTCTTTACAGAATCTTAACAATTTTCCGGCAACTCGCTCACAACCAATTTACGAAACCGGAGTTAGTTTTCGATATGAAAACGAAACAATTCATCACCCTCATCGGAATCGGTGTCGCAGGCACCGCCTTCGCACAACAACAACAGGACGCCCCTCCACAGAACGAACCACACCATCGTCCGCCACCACCGCTTATCCAGGCTCTCGATGCAAATCACGACGGCTCGATTGACTCGAGTGAAATCAGCAACGCGAGCGCAGCGCTCAAAACTCTCGACAAAAATAACGACGGCCAGCTTACGCGCGATGAGTTGATGCCGCCCATGCGCAAAGGCGGCGGACCCGACGGGCAGAATGGTCCTGGCGGACAAGGTGGTCCCGGAGGTCAGGGTGGAACCGGCGGCGAACGTCACCACAAAGGACAGCAAGGCGGTCAGGGCAACGACCAGCAACAAGGCGGACCCGGCGGAGGGCCCGGCGGTGAACATCATCGTCCGCTCCCGCCTTTGATCCAGGCTCTCGATGCGAACCACGACGGCGTGATTGATGCGAGCGAAATCGCGAATGCGCCCGCTGCGTTGAAGACGCTCGATAAAAACGGCGACGGCCAGCTCACCCGCGACGAGCTGATGCCTCCGCGTCCCGAGGGCGGCGCTCATGGGCCGGACGGACAGGGTGGCCCGGGCGAAGGCGGTCCCGACCAGCACCCGCTGCCACCGCCATCGAATCAGTAAACCAATAACTAAATAACATTCGCGCCCCCGCAGCTTCGGCTGCGGGGGCGCTTTTTTTTGCAAATGAAGTGCGGCTTTTTAGTCACGTGCTGCGCGATTTGTGACTGCCTGCCGGCAAGCTGCCGCACGTTAGATGCGATTTTCCAGAGTAACGCGAGGTTCCCGGTTCGATAGCACGCGACGTGCTTTCCGGCGTTCGTGCAAATCGCCGGCGCTTTGGCGTCAATTCGTGGTTTGGCCGCGGCTCGACAAAAAGCGCTGCTCGTCCTCGTGACTGCAGCGGGCGTCGCGGTGTCGGCGGCGCTTTTTTTCGTCATACGCAGTTGGGAATGGCGGACGCTGCAGGATGAGGTGCACGAGATTAGCGCGGCGCAGGTCGAGCTGCTAAAAATCCAGGTGCTGCGCTCGATGGAAGTGCTGCACTCAATCGCGTCGTTCCAATCGCCGGGGGAACATAGCCGCGCCGATTTTGCGCAATTTGTGCGTGACGCGATTGCGCGCCAGCCGGAGCTGCAGGCGCTTTCGTGGGTGCCGCGCGTGCCGCACGAAATGCGCGATGCTTTTGAGGAAAAGGCGCGCGCGGAAGGTTTCGCCGATTTTGAATTTGGCGAGCAAACCGCCGGCGGCATCGCCACGGACGAAATCCGCGAGGAATATTTTCCCGTTTATTTTCTCGAGCCGCTGACGGGAAACGAAGAAGCGTTCGGTTTCGATCTTGCATCGGAAGGCGAGCGAAAGGCCGCTCTCGATAAAGCGCGCGATTCCGGCTTGCCGACTGCGACCGCGCCCGTCCGGCTTGCGCAGGAGCGGGCGGGCCAGCTTGGGGTGATCGTTTGTTTTCCTGTGTATAACAACGCGAATCCGTTAACGATCGAACAACGCCGCGTTGCCTTGCGCGGGTTTGCCACCGCAGTTTTCCGCATCGGCAATCTCGTCGAAACCTCGCTCAGCGCCGCATCGCAGCGCGGATTCGCCGTGGCAATTCGCGACGAAACAGCAAACAAGCTGATCTATTTTCACGGCACAAACGCAGCGCCGGCGATCCGCGCGCTCGAATGGTCGACCAATCTCGACCTCGCCGGACGCAACTGGCGCATCGAGTTTCAGCCGACCACCGCGTTCATCAAAACGCATTCGCTTTATCAATCGTGGAGCGTGCTCGCGATCGGCCTCGTTTGCACAGGGCTCGGCGTGCGCTGGATTCGCAGTGGCCAGCGCCGCACTGCGGAGATCGAGCGTCGCGTGCGCGAGGCGACCGAGGAATTGCGCGCAGCGCGCGACAACCTCGAAGTGCGCATCAGGGAACGCACGGTCGAGTTGCGCCAATCGAACCAGGCGCTGCTCGGTGAAATCATCGTGCGCCGCCAGGCCGAGGACGCGGCGGAATCGGCGAACAAAGCGAAGTCGGCATTCCTCGCGAATATGAGCCACGAGATTCGCACGCCGATGAATGCAATCCTCGGCTACTCGCAAATCCTGTTGCGCGACGACTCGCTGCACGCGTTCCAGCGCGACGCGGTGACGACCATCGCGAGCAGTTGCAACCATCTACTCAAGCTCATCAACGACATTCTCGATCTCTCAAAAATCGAGGCGGGGCGCATGGAAATGGAGACGAAAGAATTCGATCTCATCGCGCTCGTGCGCGAATTGACGGCGATGTTTCATGCGCGCTGCGAGGAAAAGCGGCTTGGTTTGCGCGTCGACGGACTGAACGGAACACGGCGGCTTTTTGTCAGCGGCGACGAAAGCAAGCTGCGACAGGTGTTAATCAATCTGCTGGGCAATGCCGTGAAGTTCACGAACGACGGCCGCGTGATTTTGCACGTTGCGCGCGACGCGGAAGATGCATGGCGATTCGAAGTCAGCGACACCGGCCCGGGCATCGCGCCGGAATTGCATGCGCAGATTTTCGAGCCGTTTCAACAAGGCGCGGCCGCGCGGAACAAAGGCGGCACCGGCCTCGGACTCGCGATTGCAAAGCGGCAGGTCGAGCTGATGGGCGGAACGCTGACCGCTGCGGCGGAGCCGGGCATCGGCTCGACTTTTTCCTTCGCCATTCCGCTCGCGGAAGTCGCGCAAACGCCCGCGCCGGCAAGCACCGCACGTGAAGTGCTGCGGCTCGCGGATGGCTGCCACGTCAGCGCACTCGTCGTCGACGACATTCCGGAAAACCGCGACGTGCTTTTCACGATGCTTTCGCTCATCGGCTGCGAAGTGACCGCCGCCGAAAACGGTCGGCAGGCACTCGCGTGTGTGGCTGCGACACAGCCTGACATCATTTTCTTGGACATGCGTTTGCCTGAGATGGATGGACTCGAAACGACGCGGCGACTCATCGAGCAATTCGGCGCGGGCGGCGTAAAAATTGTCGCGACTTCCGCGTCTGCGTTCGAGCACGACCGGCGTCGCTCGCTACGCGCGGGCTGCGACGATTTCATCGCGAAACCGATTTTGTCGGAGCGCGTTTATCAGTCGCTGGAACATCTTTTGCAGGTCGAGTTCGAATATAAAAGCGTGCCGCCCGAAACGCGCGAAGCCGCTTCAGCGCTTGATTTGGCGCAGATCATGTTGCCTGAAGACCTCGCGTTGCGCGTGATGATGGCCGCCGAGCTGCACAGCGCCACCGTGCTAAAAAATTGCCTCGGCGAAATCGAGCAACTCGGCGCGTCCGGCCGGCGTCTCGCCGAGCATTTGCGCGGTTTTCTCCAGAGCTACGACATGACGACCATCCTCAAAATCGTCGCGCAGATTCCCGTTAAAAAAAGCGAGCCCGCCCAACCATGAACGCCCCGAAAATCCTCATCGCCGACGACACACCGGCAAACGTCCGCATCCTCAGCGACTCGCTCGAACCGCGCGGCTACGAAATCCTTGTCGCATCGAACGGCGACGCCGCATTGCAAATCGCCGGGCGCTCGCGTCCCGACTTGATCCTGCTCGATGTGATGATGCCGGGCCGTGACGGTTTCGCAGTCTGCCGCGAGCTGAAACGCAGCGACGTCACGCGCGGGATTCCCGTTGTTTTCATCACCGCAAAAACCGACACCGACAGCCTCGTCGAGGGCTTTCGCGCAGGCGCGGTCGATTACATTTCAAAACCGTTCCAGAGCGACGAAGTCCTCAGCCGCGTCGCGACGCATTTGAAAATCGGCGCGCTCACCCGCGAGCTTTTGCAGAAAAACGAAGCGCTCACGCAGGAAATCGAGCGCCGCAAAAAAGCCGACGAGCGCCTTTCCACGCTGTCCGAGCGCGAGACGCAACGCTGGAACGTCGCCGGTTTTATCGGCAAAAGCCGCACCGTCCGCAAAATCCTCGATGACGTGCGGCGGCTGCACCAGTTCAACAACACCAGCGTCCTCATCACCGGCGAGAGCGGCACCGGCAAGGAACTCATCGCACGCGCCATCCACTTCGGCAGCTCGCGCGCGAAGGAGCCCTTCATCCCGGTGAACTGCGTTGCCATTCCCGCCGAGCTTGCCGAGTCGATGATGTTCGGCCACGTCCGGGGCGCGTTCACCGGCGCGACGATGGACCGCAAAGGCTACTTCGAGCTGGCCGACGGCGGCACGTTGTTTCTCGATGAAATCGGCGATATGCCCGCTGTTTTACAAGCGAAGCTGCTCCGTGTGCTGGAGGATGGCTGTGTCACACCGGTCGGCGCGAGCCAGCCGAAGCGTGTCGATGTCCGCGTCGTTTGCGCGACCAATGCGGATCTCGATGAAAAGATCGCCGCCGGTGCATTCCGGCAGGATCTTTTTTTTCGGCTCGCGCGTTATTCCGTGAACCTGCCGCCGCTGCGCGAGCGCCGCAGCGACATCGCGCTGATCGCGCAACATTTCCTCGAAATGTTCGCAAGCGAGATGGGCATGAAACCGCCCGGCATCAACGCCGAAGCCCTCGCCGCGATCGAGGCGCACGATTTTCCCGGCAACGTCCGCGAATTGAAAAACGTGATCGAGCGCGCGCTGATCGAGAGCGGCGGCACACGCATCGAGCTCGCCCACCTGCGGATCACCTCGCGCGGCATTGCCATCAAACCGGCGCACTCGAAAACAAACGAAATCGGTGCCGCGCTGCCGCTAAACATCGACCAGGCCGAGGAAGCCCTCATCCAGCGCGCTCTCGCCCAAACCGGCGGCAACGTCGCCGAAGCCGCCCGCCTGCTCGGCATCAACCGCAGCCGCATCTACCGTCGCATTGCGCAGGAAACGGCGAAAGCTTAGCCGGTCACGCCGGACACGTTCTCACCTGCTTGCGATCTCCCCTTCCCCGTCGTCCCGCTCACGACGCCGCGAAGCATTTGCTTTACTGTAGCTCCGTTTTTAACAATCTCGGGGCGTGAAAGCCTGTCCCCCACGCGCTCTCTTCTGCGCATTCCTTTTCGTTGTCTCCAGTCTCTTTGCCGGAGAGACGCCGGTCGCGATCAAAACCTCCGCGCGCATCGGCGATGGCATCGTTGAGTTCGTGCCCGCGGGTTATGACCGCTTAAAAACACCGTCGCTCGCGCTTGTCGCGGAGCCGCGCGCTCTCGGCGAAATGCCGAACGGCTGGCGCGTTTCGCCAATGTTTTTCAGCGGCGAAAAAAATCGCGCGCGCGTCGCGGTCGGCGCGGACACGAGTCTCTACGGCACCGGCGAAGTGACCGGCCCGCTTTTGCGCAATGGCAAAACGGTCGAGCTATGGAACACCGACAATTTTAACTACCGCGACGCGGAGGGACTCCGCCTTTACCAGACGCATCCGTGGGTGCTCGGCGTGCGCGCGGACGGCTCGGCGTTCGGATTGCTCTTCGACACGACATGGCGCGGCAGGATCACGGCGGCCCATCACATGGTGGAAATGGAAAGCGACGGCCCGCCGTTTCGCGTGATCGTCATCGACCGCGAATCGCCGCTAGCGGTGTTGCGAGGTCTCGGTGAATTGACCGGCACGATGCCGCTGCCGCCGCGGTGGGCGCTCGGTTTCCAGCAATGCCGCTACTCGTATTTTCCCGACGCGCGGGCGCGGCAGATCGCCGACGAATTTCGCAGCCGCAAAATCCCGTGCGACGTCATCTGGTTCGACATCGACTACATGAACGGCTTCCGCATTTTCACTTTCAACAGCGAGCGTTATCCGCATCCCGACGAGACGAATTCCTATCTCCACGCGCACGGTTTTCACTCCGTGTGGATGATCGATCCGGGCGTAAAGGCAGAGCCCGGCTACGCGGTTTACGATTCCGGCGAGCGCGCAGACGTCTTTGTGAAAAAACCGGATGGCTCGGAATATCATGGCGAAGTCTGGCCGGGCACGTGCGCATTCCCAGATTTCACGCGGCCCGAAACGCGCGCGTGGTGGGGCAGCCTTTACAAGGATTTTGTCGCGAAAGGCGTCGACGGCGTCTGGAACGATATGAACGAGCCGGCGGTCTTTAACACAACGCTCAAGAGCATGCCGCCGGACAATCAGCATCGCGGCGGCGGCGATCTCCCGCCCGGCCCGCACGCGGAGTATCACAACGTTTTCGGCATGCTGATGTCGCGCGCCACGCGCGAAGGCATCCTCGCAGCGCGTCCCGACAAGCGTCCATTCGTGCTCACGCGCTCCACATATCTCGGCGGCCAGCGCTACGCCGCCACGTGGACGGGCGACAACGCCGCGACGTGGGAATATCTCTGCGCATCGGTGCCAATGTCGCTCACGCTCGGCCTTTCCGGGCAGCCATTCAGCGGGCCGGACATCGGCGGCTACGCCGGAAAATACAACGATCCCGATTTGTTCGGACACTGGATCGCGGTCGGCGCGCTGCTGCCGTTCAGCCGCGCCCACGCCGAGACCGGTTCACCGAATAAGGAGCCGTGGGAGTTTGGCGGGCAGATCGAAAACGTCGCGCGCACCGCACTCGACCGGCGCTACCGGCTGTTGCCTTACTACTACACGCTCTTCCACGAATCGGCGCAGGACGGCGCGCCAGTGATGCGCCCCGTCTTCTTCGCCGATCCGAAAGACCCGAAGCTTCGCGCGGAAGATCGTGCGTTTTTGCTCGGCGGCGATTTGCTCGTGATCCCGCGCTGGGCGCGCGACGTGAAGCTCCCCGCCGGCACCTGGCGCGACGTCGCCCTGCTCGACGGCAACACCGAAAACGACGGCTACCAATGCGCGCTGAAAATCCGGCCGGGTGCCATCGTTCCGCTCGGCAAGGTCGTGCAAAACACAACCGAAAAGTCGCTCGATCCGCTCACCCTGCTCGTCAGCCTCGACGCCACCGGATCAGCCGCCGGCGCGCTTTACGACGATGCCGGCGATGGATTCGATTTTAAAAAAGGCGACTACTCGCTCGCGCATTTCACCGCGCAACTCGACGGCAATCGCGTGACCATCAAACTCGCCAGCCGCGAAGGCAATCGACCACCGCCCGCCGGCCAAACCGCCGTGCAACTCGTCACCGACTCCGGCGTGCTGAATGCAACCGGCGACATCAGCGCGGGAATCACGCTCGACCTTTCTTCGCCTCACGCCGAGTGACGGATTAGAAACCCGCCGAATTTTTCCGGCGGCGGGCGGAAGTTCCTTCGCCCCTGGAAAAACTTACCAAGTCAACCGCGCCGCAGCAAAGCTCCCCGCTCCACCTGGCAGTTGATGCACGGGCAGCCGTGGAGAAACAGCGGAAGCGACGGCAGCCTGCGCTCTCTCGGCTGCATCCGGCGGCGGAAATGCCTCGCGACTTCCACCAGCCTGCGCGATTGACGCAGCTCCTGCACGCGCACGATTGCCGACGCGCGAGTTTCCACGGCGAGCTTTTCGAGAATCGCGGTGATGCACTTCTTCACCCTCACCACACTTACCTTGAGAATCTTTGCGATCGACTCGTTGTCCTTCCCTTCGCACAACCAATAAAGCACATCGCGCTCGCGCGGCGTCAGCCGGAACTCTTTCAGCCGCATCTCCAGCAACTCATCGCGCGCCGTGATCTGGTCATGAACAAACGAGAAATGCACATAGAGCAGCGCGCAAAAGACATTGAAGACCTCCTCGTGGTCCGCATCTTTGGGGTATCGCGTTTTCTCGTCCCAGAAAAGCACCGCATCCTTGAAGCAATCCAGCAGGTTCTGAAGCGAAGTCGCATCGTGCAGCCGCTGCAATGCACCCGATAAGGCGACCAACTCGAGATACCGCTTCTTCCGGTCCGTTCGCTGCGCCGGTCCGGCTGTATCCTTTGGCGAAGCGCTCAGTCGCGAATTGCCGTTTTTCTGTTTCATAAACGGCGTGGTTGTTTAGCGGAGTTTGCGCAGAGTTACAACTGAAAATTAGCAGCGCTCCTCCGGCATTACCATATGACAAAGGCATAGTTTAGCCTTTGCGATGCTATATTCCAGATCCGAAAACAATTCTTAATAAATTGCTGCCGTCATGTTCCGATAATGTTGCGGGGGGCAAAGTGTGCCCGCTTTTCATCCATGGGCTGAAAAGCAACACACAAAAACCATCATTACAAACAACATGCAAAAACAACATATCCGCATCCAATACGTCATCACCCTCTTGGGCGTTGCCACGCTCGGCACCTCGTTCATCGCGAAGGCTGCTGACAAGGAAGAAACTGTGACAATCGAATCCATTCCAGCGGCAGCGGCCAAAGCGATCAAAGATTCCGCAGCCGGCGCAAAGATCGAAAAGGTCTCGAAGGAAAACGACGAAGGCAAAACTGTCTTTGAAGCGAAAATCACGAAAAAGGAACATGTCGAGGAAGTCAGCGTGAATGCTGATGGGAAAATCGTGAGCGAGGAGAAGGTCATTTCGCTCGGCGAGGCACCACACGCTGTGCGGAAAGCAGTCGAAGAGGCTGCTGCGAGCCGCAAAGTCGAGAAACTGGAACGCGTTAAGGAAAATGGCAACGTAACCTTTGAGGCGTTGATTACCGGAAACAGCAAGCGCGAAGAAGTTGTTTTCTCGGCGGAAGGAAGAGTTGTTTGGCGCGAAGACAAGACCGGAGACAAAGCCAAGGACTAAGCGTCACACGCCGCACACAAAAGCGGCTCCATAGCAAGTGCCGGTGGCGTTACTGTCCACGGCCTTTGTAGCGCAATTCAATCATTTAAAAATGCGTCTCCTTTTTGTGGAAGATTCCGAGCGGTTACAGCGCTACGTCGGCGCGGCACTGAAAAAGGAGGGCTACGCGGTCGATGCGTGCGTTGATGGCGAAGAAGGTCTTTGGCTGGCCGAGACGCACGACTACGACGCAATCATCCTTGATCTGATGCTGCCGAAGCTCGATGGCCTCACGGTGCTGGAGCGATTGCGCGCCTCCGGGAAGCAAACACACGTCCTGCTGCTCACCGCGCGCGACCGCGTAGAGGACCGCGTGCGCGGGCTTCTCACGGGAGCGGATGACTATCTCGTGAAACCATTTGATCTCTCTGAGCTGCTCGCGCGCGTTCATGCGTTGTGCCGCCGCGGGTATGGCGCCAAGGCCAGAGATCTTGCTTTTGGTGATCTAGTCATCGACACCGTCTCCAAGAGAGTCCAGGTGGTTGGCAAGCTCGTTGAGCTGCCGCCGCGCGAATACGCCCTGCTCGAATATCTCGCTTTGCGCAGCGGCGAGGTCGTCTCGCGCAGCGAAATCGAAGCGCATATCTACGATGACCATGTGGGAGCAATGAGCAATGTCGTCGATTCAGCAATTTGCTCCCTGCGGAAGAAAATCACGCCGTTTGGCTCAAAACCCCTGATCCAGACGCGACGCGGACTGGGTTACGTGCTCGATGCGAAGGTGAAAAGGAAATGACGCCAGCCTTGCGTCCCGCTGCATCCAAAAATAGGGCGAGGCTCTGGCTTATCGCCATAGCGGCATGGATGATTGCGCTCATTGCGATCTGCCTTCGTATCGCGTTGAGTCCGCATCGGAATACGGTCTTTATTACATTCGCCACGGGCGGCAGCCATTGGATTCAGGGCACTGCTCTTTACGACAACTACCGCGGATTTGTGTATAGCCCTCTTGCGGCTGCGTTCTTCGCCCCTTTCACTCTCTTGCCGGACGCGGCAGCAGATATCCTATGGAGATTGATCAACGTGGCGGTTTACCTTGGGGCGGCGATGTGGTGGTTAAGAGCAAATATACATGCGACCATCTCGCGGACCAGTTATCCGTGGGTTTTCTTGCTCCTGCTACCCTTATCGATCGGAAATCTCAACAACGGACAAGTAAACCCGCTGGTTATCGGATTGCTGATGATCTCGCTCCTTGCTGCGCACACAGGGCGCTTTAACCTCGCGGCGCTATGCATCGCTATAACTGCTTATTTCAAGATTTACCCGCTTGCCTTGGGACTCGTGCTCGTTGTTCTTTTTCCGAGACGATTTACCTGGCGGCTACTCGTCGCACTTTTGCTTTTAGGTGCGCTTAGCTTTATCCTACAACGACCCTCTTATGTGATGGAGCAATACCGGCTATGGTTCGCCACGCGCTCCGGTGACGACCGCAGGCTCTACAAAATGAACATCGCGCCGCGCGACCTCTGGATGCTTCTGAGACTGGTCCATATCACGATCAGCGAACGACTCTATACGATTATCCAAATCTTGAGCGGAGCCGTAATCGCGCTCACCTGCCTCATCGGACAAAAGCGAGGCTGGTCGCAAAATCGTCTACTCGCAACGCTGCTTGCTCTCGTAACCGCGTGGATGCTTCTATGCGGGCCGGCGACCGAATCGGCAACCTACATTCTTCTCGCCCCTTCCGTAGTGTTTGCGCTGACGGAAGCCTTCTCGCAATCGCAGTCCACAATCATGCGCGGGTGGATTGTCGCCAGCTATGCGCTCTTATTATTCGGTTTGCAGCTCAATAGCTTTTTCCATCTTAGGAAAAGCGTTTACACGATGTCCATTCAACCCGTGGGCGCTTTGCTTTTTGCAGGTTACATTATCGCAGAAATATTCCGTTACGCGCCTGGACGTCCGCACTTGAGCAGCGAGCATCAGGATGAATCCTTACAAGAAAATTGAAGCACTCGTTTTTAGATTTATGAAAACACTAAAATTGTTCACGATCGGATTGGCACTTATTTGCATTGTAGCCGGTTTTGTTGAAGCTGCGCCTCTTACCCCGGGATCGCCAATCTCTATTCCAAACTCGCATGGCGGATTCGACTTTATCGAAGTCGATCAACAAAACTCACGCTTGCTCGCGCCGCACACCAGGAACGGCACACTCGATGTGTTCGACTCCACCAATGGAAAGCTCATCAAGCAATGTTCGCTCGGAGCAACCCAGTCCCTGGCTGTAGATGCAAAGTCGGGTAAATACTACATCGCTGGCAGCGACAAACCGAGGCTGGTTACGATGGACATCAAGACCCTGGAAATCGTAGGAGAGACCGCGCTTTCCGGCCCCGCTGATATTCTGACATTCGATCCGAAGAACCATGTCGCTTACGTGGGCCGTGATGATGGCATGGAAGTATGGGCTGTTGACGTCGCCTCGAACAAAGTCATTGCAACGATTCCAATTCCCGAGGGCCCGGAAGGCATTGTTTACGATGAGACAAGTGATCGCGTATTTGTAAACATCAAGAAAAGCAGCGTGGTGGCCGTCATTGATCCTGCTGCAAATAAAGTGGCGGCAACATGGCCCACCAAGCCTGCGCAGGCTCCGCATGGCCTGGCCATTGATACCGCGATGCACCGGCTCTTCGCTGCAGGGGCCAACGGCCAGCTTATCGAGATAGATGTGGAAACAGGCGAGGTCGTCAGTTCCGCAAAGATTGCCTCGAGGGTGGATCAAATCGCTTACGATCCGGAGCTAAAGCGCATCTACTGCGCGAGTGGGAGCGGCGTGATGTCGGTTGTGCAATGGAAGGATTCGGGACTGGAAGTGCTCGGTTTTATTCCCACCCCCAAAGGCGCACATTCGGTTGCCGTCGATCTCAAAACTCACATGGTCTGGACAGCCTGTGACGATGCTGAGAAGAGTTACATCCTCTCTTTGAAAGCTTCAAAGTAAATGCGCGCCACGCCGAAGCGATTTCAAATGGTTGTGTTGATTGCGCTCGTCATGGCCCATGCCGGGCCTTTTGCCGGCGCGGCTGCCGAGCTGCCGCCTGCAAGCATTCTGCGCGTGCCGGTGTCGCGGATTCGTCATTCCGATCCCGAGCCGATGACGTTCGATCTGCGCGAGGGGATCGATCCTGACCAGGCCGCTGTGATCGCGGTTTTTTTGAACCCGGCGCTGCGCGCGACGCGCGACAGGCGCGGATTGGCAACCGCGCAACTCATCGCCGCAGGCGTGCTTCCAAATCCGCAGGTCTCCTACACGCGCGAGTGGGTCACCGGCGGAAATACCGTCGATACGGTTCCCACCGCCTACAGCTTTAGTGCGGGATGGGAAGTGACCTCGCTGCTTCCGCTGTTGCCGAAGCACTCCGCAGCGAGCGCAAACGCGCGCTCGGTTGACCTGGACATCGCATGGGAGGAATGGCAGGTCGCTGAGAACGCGCGTCTGGCAGTGTATCGCGTCATCGCTGTGGAAGCGCAGCTCGCCAGCGCACGCGAAGGCGATCGCGCGCTGGCGCAAAATGTGACGACCTTAAAGAAGGCTGTGGCCGCGCACGAAAAAACGGTGCTCGATCTGGCAGCGGCGGAAGCAACCAGCCAGGATGCGCGCGCCAACACGCTCGCGCTGGAGCAGGAGTTCGACAAGCAGCGGCTCTTCCTCAAAAAAGCGCTCGGTTTGCTGCCGGATGCAAAAGTGCGGATTCGTTCCGATGTCCGCCTGCCTTCGCGGCTGGATGTTCCGAGTGAAGAGGAATTTTCGTCGGGCATTGAAACGCGCCGGCTTGATCTGCTTGCACTGCAACAAGGTTATCAAAGTCAGGAGGCAACCGTTCGGGCGGCAATCCTGACTGCTTTCCCGAAAATTTCGCTGGGCGTGACCAAGGCCAGCGACACCTCGGATGTCCACACGACCGGCTTATCCATCACCGTGGACGTGCCGCTTTTCGACCGGAACCAAGGTGTGATCGCGACCGAGCGCTCAACGCGCCAAAAGCTGCTCGATGAATACAACAATCGCATCTTTGAAGCACGTTCCGACATCGCGGTCGCGCTCGCTGACATTCGTTCGCTGAACCGGCAAATCGCCGCCGCCGAAGCCGCGGTGCCGGCGCTGGAGCGGCTCGTGGCGACCGCCCAAACCGCCGCGGAGCAACGCAACGTGGACGTTCTCGCCTATTACGACGCGCGCAATGATCTGATTCAAAAGCGGGTTCAAATTTTCAAACTCAAGCAACAGCTCGTTGAAGCCCGCGCCGCCGTGGAGATCGCATCCGGTCGCTTCCTGCAGACGAAAACGACGCGCTGATTTTCCCATGAAAAAAACGATCCGATTCATTGTTGTCATCCTGGTGGTTATCGCGCTTGCCGCGGGGTGGCGGGCTTTTCACCGCCATCCCGAGCCTGCGTCGGAGGACGCAGCGGGTGAGGCAAAGAAAGACGTCGTCGCCCATGTGCAAGTTGCGAAAATCGCGCGCAAAACGCTTTCGGAAAAAGTGATCGCCTACGGCAGCGTCATCGCGCAGCCGGGCAAGACGCATTCCATTTCCGTGGCGTTTGAAACCCGCGTGCGGCACATCCTCGTGGCGCCGGGTCAATTCGTCGGCGAAGGCGATGCGCTCATTGAAATCGAGCCGAGTCCCGCAGCGCAGCTACAGCTCCAGCAGGCGAAGAACGCCGCTGAATCGTCACAGCGTGAACTCAAGCAAGCCCAGGAGCGATACAATCTAAAACTCGCGACTAATCAGGATTTGAGCGCGGCGCAAAAAACGGCCCGCGACGCGGAGTTGCAGCTCGCGAGCCTGCAAAAGGCGGGAGTCGGAACTGACAATCGCATTCGCTCGGATATTGCCGGCGTGGTGGGAAAACTCGCCATCCAGGACGGTCAGATTGTGGCCATAGGCGCGCCACTGATTGAGATCACCGCAGAGGGTGACATCGAAGCGAAACTTGGCATCGAAGCAGAGGACTTGCCCGCGATTCACAACGGCCAGTCCATTGCCATCGTGCCGGTGAATGATCCGGAAGTCGGCAAAGTGGATGGCACCTTGCGTCTCATCACGCGAAGGCTCGATCCCGAAACGCGGCTCGTGGAAGTTTATGTAACGCTGCCGGCGGGAACAAAGCTGCTTCTCGATGGCTATGTGCGTGGTGAGTTCACACGTTCAGCCGAAAACGCGCTCGTTGTGCCGCGCGCCGCAGTCCTGCCCGAGGGGGGTGGTTACGCGCTTTTCACGCTCCGCGAAAACAAGGCTGTTAAACACAACGTCAAACCCGGCTTGGAAAACGAGCGCGAAATTGAAGTCAGCTCGGATGATTTGCACGAAGGGGACGAGGTTGTGACGACCGGCAACTACGAGTTGGAGGAAGGCATGGGAGTGGAGGTTCAAAAAGGCAAATGAGCTTCACCGGCTGGGCGCAGAGCCATTCCCGCTCGATCGTTTTTCTCCTCGTGGCGCTTGCCGTCGCGGGCGCGGTGAACAGCTTGTGGCTGCCCGTCGCTCTTTTTCCGCAGGTGAGTTTTCCGCGGGTGCGCATCAGCCTCGACGCCGGCGACCGCCCGGCTGAGCAGATGACCATTGAGGTCACCACGCCGGTCGAGGAGGCGGTGCGCGCGATTCCCGGCGTGCGCGGCGTGCGCTCGACCACGAGCCGTGGCAGCGCGGAAATCTCCGTCGCCTTCGATTGGGGCGAGGACATGGTTTCCGCGATGCTTCAGGCGCAATCGGAAGTAAACAAAATTTTGCCGACGCTGCCGAGTGGCACTTCGTTCGACGTTCAGCGGATGGATCCGACGGTGTTTCCCGTGATTGCATATAGCCTCACGTCGGAGTCGCATTCACTGGTCGAGTTGCGCGATCTCGCGCTTTACACACTGCGTCCGGCGCTCTCGACCGTGACCGGCGTATCGCGCGTCAGCGTGCAAGGCGGCGAGGTCGAGGAATACCGCGTCACGATTGACCCCGACAAATTGCAGTCTTTTAAAATGACGCTCGATGACGTGGCGAAAGCACTTTCCGCCGCGAATGTCCTCACCGCCGTCGGCAGGCTCGAACAATACGACAAGCTCTACCTCGTCATCTCCGACACGCGTTTTAAGAGCTTCGAGGAGATCGCGCACACCGTGCTGCGGTCGACACCGGGAGGCGTCGTGCTGCTCGATGATGTCGCGGACGTGGAGCACTCGACAGAGCCGCAATGGATTCGCGTCACTGCCGATGGCCGCGACGCAGTGCTGTTCCAAGTCTATCAACAGCCCGGCGCGAATACGGTGCAGATCGCCGCAGGCATCAAGGTAAAGCTCGAGCAGCTAGGAAAACGAATCCCGCAGGGCGTAAAAGTCGCGAATTGGTATGACCAAAGCGACTTGATCGTCGCCTCCGCGCACAGCACTCGCGAGGCAGTCATCATCGGCATCGGTCTAGCCGCATTGATTCTGGTTCTGTTTCTGCGGAATTGGAAAGTAACGCTCATCGCCGCGCTCTCCGTTCCCACCGTGCTCGCCGCCACGATGCTGTTGCTGTCTGTAATTAAAATGAGTTTCAACATCATGACGCTCGGCGGCATGGCCGCTGCGGTCGGACTCATCATTGACGACGCCATCGTGATGGTGGAGCACATCATCCGCCGCGTGCGCGATGGCCGTGGCGATGCTCGCGGCGATTCGCGCTCGCGCGTGCTGCGCGCCGCCGCGGAGTTCACGCGTCCGCTCGCAGGCTCATCCGCAGCGACGATCATCATCTTTGCGCCGCTCGCGTTTTTGACCGGCGTCACGGGCGCATTCTTCAAAGCACTCTCGCTCACAATGGCCGCGAGCCTTGTGATCTCGTTCCTCGTCGCGTGGCTCGCGGTGCCGATCATTTCGATGCATTGGCTCGGCGAGAAAGACGCCGAGATCGACGAAAGCGGCGCATTTACCCGGCGCGTCCATCGCGATTACCGGCGCATGATGGAGTGGTTGCTGGCACGTCCGTCGCTGGCGCTGCTTTTCCTCATCCTGCTGCTGCTCGCCGGCTGGCTTGGATACAAAAATGTTGCGTCCGGTTTCATGCCGGTAATGGATGAAGGCGGCTTCATTCTCGACTACGTTTCGCCGCCGGGAACTTCGCTGGCCGAAACGGACAGACTTTTGCGCCAGGTCGAAGGAATTTTGCAAGCCACGCCGGAAGTCGACACTTATTCGCGCCGCACGGGCCTCCAGCTTGGCGGCGGAATCACTGAAGCGAACACCGGCGATTTTTTCATCCGACTAAAGCCACTACCGCGACGCGACATCGAGGAAGTTATGGATGAGGTTCGAGAAAACGTGGAAAAAAAAGTGCCGGGCCTGGAAATCGAAACTGCGCAGTTGATGGAAGATTTGATCGGCGATCTCACGAGCGTGCCGCAGCCGATTGAGATCAAGCTCTACTCCGATGATCAAAGCACGCTCGGAACCGTCGCGCCGAAAGTGACGGACGCCATTTCCAAGATCAACGGCATCGTGGAAGTCAAAAGCGGCATCGTGCCCGCAGGCGACGCGCTCAACATCGAAGTAGATCGTGTCAAAGCCGCGCTCGAAGGCATGGACCCGGATGCGGTGACAAAGACCGTGAACGATTTCCTCAGCGGAAATGTGACCACACACATCCAGCAAGGGCCAAAGCTCATCGGCGTGCGCGTTTGGATCCCGCGCGGCGTGCGCGAGACAATGCGCAACGTGGAAAACCTGCTCGTCCGCGCGCCCGATGGTCATCTCTTCGCGCTCAAACGCGTGGCGAAACTGGTGCCGGTAGTCGGCCAGCCGGAAATCACGCGTGATGACCTAAAGCGCATGGTCGCCGTGACCGCACGCATCAGCGGACGCGACCTGGGCTCGACGGTGCAGGACGTGAAAAAATTGCTCGACCAGCCCGGGCTGCTGCCAAATGAAATGACTTACACCTTGGGCGGGCTTTACGAGCAACAGCAGATAGCCTTTCGCGGACTTACCATCATCCTCATCGCGGCAGTAGCGCTGGTATTCCTGCTCCTGCTTTTTCTGTATGAAAGCTATCGCGTCGCCAGCGTGATGCTGCTGACGACGCTCCTTGCCGTCGCGTGCGTTTACGTAGGTCTGTGGCTGACCGGCACTGAATTTAACATTACCTCGCGCATGGGAATGACAATGATCGTCGGCATCGTCACCGAGGTGGCCATCTTCTACTACTCGGAATACCGCGACTTACCCCCTAGCCACGACCGCTTGATCCTTGCGGGCATTAACCGGATGCGGCCCATCGCGATGACTACTTTCGCTGCCATTCTGGCATTGCTGCCCTTGGCCCTCGGGATCGGCCAGGGTTCTGCCATGCAGCAACCGCTCGCAATCGCGATCATATCCGGTTTGGTATTCGCCCTGCCCCTCGTGCTCATCGTCCTGCCGGCGCTGCTCGCAATGATAAACCGGCAGTCTCCGGGCCGCACTTTAGCAGTGAGCAACAGGGCTGGCTATAAATCCGCTCCGGTGCGGACTCGCGCATGAAATCGATTCGAAAGCAGCTCACGGTTTCGCTGCTCATCGGCTTCGGGCTGCTGCTGGCATTAGGCACGGGCGCGCTTTATTTCAGCACGCGGGAGATGCTGTTGCGGGACTTTGACGCGCTGCTCTTAACAAAGGCACGGGCATTGGCATCGCTAACCGAGATTCATAATGGAAATGTGAGCGTCGATTTCGACGATGAGTTGATGCCCGAATTTGCTGCCGGACAGCGTGAGGCGTTTTTTCAAATGTGGCTTCCTGACGGACGAGTTTTGGCACGCTCGGGTTCACTCCGCGGACGCGATCTACCGCGTGCAGTGAGTGCCCCGGTAAACACGCCGCGATTCTGGAATCCTCAGCTGCCTCATGCGAAGCAAAGCCGCGCGGTAAGCGTAAGCATCTTTCCGCCGGAGGAAGACAACCACATAGCTAGCAGGGATTCGTCGCACCTAGTAACAATTGTAGTCGCACTAGATCGCGCATCCCTCAATGCCCATCTGCGCGTGTTTGCGGTCGGTGCGGTTTCTGCAAGCATTATGATGATCGTTGGAGGAGCGTTGTTCGCAGCGTTTTCCGTCCGCCGCGCACTCTCGTCGCTTTCGGATCTCGGTCAGCGAGTCGCGGCAGTCGATGCCATGTCCCTCTCCTCACGTTTTAAGTGCGAGCATCTCCCATCCGAACTGACTCCAATCTGCACGCGGCTTAATGACCTTCTGGCGCGTTTGGAGGCCGCTTTCGACCGTGAGCGGCGCTTTAGCGATGATGTTGCGCACGAGCTGCGCACACCCGTGGCTGAACTGCGAGCACTGGCCCAGGTGTCATTGACTTCTGAAAAAAAGGACGGAGCTGAGCTCGACAGCTTTCATGATGCGCTGGCGATTTCTGAGCAAATGGAGGACATCATCAATGGCTTGCTCACGATTGCCCGTTGCGAAAGTGGCGGCCAGATTATCCGGCGCGAGCCAGTCGAGCTGCTGCCCCTGCTGCATGAACTCTGGCGTCCACATTCCGACCATGCCGTGAAGCGCTCACTAAAAATGGCATTTACAATCCCGTCGGGGCTTTGCGCACTGAGCGACCGCGCGCTGCTGCGCACCATTGTCTCAAACCTGTTTTCCAACGCTGCCGACTACTCGCCGCCCGGTTCCGTCGTCGGCATAGCAGCTATGCGCGAAGGCGCGTCAGTCAAACTTACGATTAGCAATCCACCGGCCGGGCTCACTCCGGGCGATCTTCCACATCTTTTCAACCGCTTTTGGCGCAAAGATCCCGCACGCACCAGCTCCAACCATGCCGGACTCGGCCTTTCGATCGCTCAAGCTGCGGCGCGCTTGTTGGGCTACCAACTTCGTGCGGACATTAGTGTAAACGGTCTTTTCACCGTCGTCCTCACTCTGCCTTATGCTGAGGCTGGGGAAGCGCGTTGATAAGCTAACAGGTGAAGTATTAACCAACTAATCATGTTCTGAAGCTTCGAACCCATTTCGGTCTTCGCTAGCGGATTCACCCAAAGTTTCCATGCTGGATTCAGTCCAATTTTGTCAATCGAACAACGGCACTCTCCCACAAAGTGTGTTATACAGCATCGCCGCTCCGATCGGCGGCCACGGCCTCGGCACTGACGCTTTGGAAACCCTTCGCGGCCTTCACCGCCATCGGATTCTCGGGAGAGCCATTGCTTATGGCAATCTGCAACATGACATCCCTCCGTCATTCATCCGCACGTTGCAGCACCATCCGGTTCGGCTTCTCGGGTTAGCCAAGGCGGGACTCATCGAAAGCAAAAAGGGCGCGAAGCCCTTTGCGGGACTTCGCGCCTTTGGTTGAGACCTTCCTGCCTTACGGTGCGACCTTGGTGCGGGCTTCGCTGGCGGGGCCGGGGCCGGCGGCGCCCTCGGCGGTGACGCGGAACCAGTAGCGCTTGGCGCTGGTGAGGCCGGTGACGGTGCAACTGCTCTTGCGGCTGTTCATGCAGAAATGCCAGCCGGTCTGGCCGGCGGGGTCGTCGGTGATCTCGACTAGGTAGTTTTGCAGGCCGCGCTTGACCGGGTTCCAGCTCAGGTCGATCTCGCCGTCGGTGTCGCCCTGGGTCGTGGTGAGGCCCTCGACTTTCGGCATGTCGCCGACCGCCGTGCCGGTGTCGGCGGCGAGGTCCATGGCGGCGTCCTTCGCCAGCGCGGCGGCCTGCTCGGGCGGGAGGTCCTCGATCAGGCTCTCGACGTAATCGGCTTCGCTGCCGAGGTCGTTCTCGACGATGAGGCGGGCGCTGCGGATTTTCAGGGTGAGCGCCTGGCTTTGCTGGTCGAGCGCGGCGCGCTGGAGCATGAGCTGCTCCATGCTATCGGCATCGGAGTTGAGCTGGGCGGTGGGCGGCTTCGGCGCGGTGAATTTGGCGGCGTTGAGGGCCATTTGGCTAGCGATGAGCCGGCAGAGGTCGATGACCTGCTGGTCGGTGAGGCTGCGGAGTTCGAGTTTTATTTTTTTAATCATGTTTTTGGTTACTTGGATTTCAGGTTTTGGTTTTTGGGTTTGAGGCGGTGTTCAATTTTGAACATTTGCCGCCGCAAAGTGGTGGAAAGGCGTCCAACAGAGTAAACCGGCCGCTTTGTGGTCAAATTTCGCCAGTTTAGGCTCTTGAAAAGTCGTTTTGCAGGAGGGTAAAGCGATTTTGCAGGTGGGTTCTGCGGCTTTGCAGGTGGGTGAAACGATTTCGCAGGTGCGTAAAATGGCTTCGCAGGTGGGTAAAACCGTTTCGCAGGTGGGTAAAACCGTTTCGCAGGTGGGTGAAACCGTTTTGCAGGTGGGTAAAACCATTTTGCAGAAGGGTGAATCCGCTCCACAGGTGGGTAAAGTCGTTGCGCAGATGGGTGCCGTGGCTTTGCAGGAGGGCGAAATCGTGCCGCGGATCAGCAAACGGGCGCACAACATGGCGCGGAGAATTTCACCCCCGCCTAAAGCCGTCCACTATCCGAAAGAATATGCTCGGTTTTATACCGCCACGATGCGGCTTTCTCCGACTTACGCGCAGCGAGGTCTTTAAACTGTTGCACCTGTCCCGCGATGCAACAGTCGACGCAGGCGCGGTGAATCGTGAGGATTTTTTCGAGCGCGCTAATGCATTTCGCGGAAGCGACTTCGGACTTTCATTTTGACGTGGCATGGCAGCGGCTAAAGGCGTGCGCGGCTTAGCCAAATTACCCAACACACACACTCCATGAAATCCAAGGAAACACCCTATTCACCTCACACGAAACCGAAACGACTCGCGCTTTGCGCGGGCGTGCTACTGGCGGCGCTGATGTCGCCTTTGACACCGCCTGCGCACGCTGGCGAGGAGCAGAAAACGATGGTCGCGCCCGCGCCGCCGCCGCCCTCCTCGAAGGTGAACTTTTTGTTCAACTTCGAGTTTGCCGACAAATACGTGACCCCGCGCGGCATGATCGTGCGCTGGGACGGGCTGACGGTGCAGCCGCTCTTCCTCACGTTCGTGCATGTTTACAAAAGCGATCTGCTGAGCCTGACGCTCGTGGGCGGTGTCTGGAATGACTTCGGAACGTCGGGCGTGTCGAAGCATCCGCCTTACGGCAGCGATCCCAAGACGCATTGGACCGAGGTCGATCCCATCGCAGGCGTGTCGATCGGCATCGGGAAATATGTGACGCTCGATGTGACCTACACGGCATTCGCGGAGCAGATCCTCGACATCGGCACGTCGGAGCACCTGGAGACAAAGCTGAGCTTTGACGATAGCTGCATCCTGGGACCATTCGCGCTGCACCCGTATGTAAGCTACTGGCAGGAGCTCGATGGCAAGGCGACGGACGCCGATGTGCCGGAAGCGGTCTTCGGGCCGTCGCCGAAGTCGGGCAGTCATCCCGCGCCGGGCGAAAGCTTCTACTTCGATATCGGCATCGATCCATCCTACACATTCCATTGCCTGGGCGACCTGAAACTCGAAGCGCCGTGCCGTGTGTTGCTGCCGAACGAGCGGTTTTACGGCGAATACTACGGCTCTTCGGACACGGTCGGCCTGTATGAGCTCGGGATGAAAGCGACGCTTCCGCTGAAGTTCATGCCGGAGGGCTACGGCCACTGGTCTGCGCACGTCGGGTTCAAATACATGAACTTCGTCGATGACAATCTGTATCACCTCAACACATTCAACGCTCCCGGCCGGCCGACGCGCGAAACGTGGCAGGCGTATGCCGGCGTGAGCATTTTCTTCTAAATCATCGGTGGGGTTGATGCGCTGCCTGACGGTTGTTTGCTCCTTTTAGCCGCTCAGGCAGCGCGACCCGCTTCGCCAGACATGACCAAACGCTACGTCGAAGCCGATCCATATCCCTGGCCTTACAACGGCGAACTCCGCGCCGACAATACGGTTTTCATCGTCATCGACATGCAGACGGATTTTTGCGGCCCCGGCGGTTACGTGGACAAAATGGGCTACGACATTTCGCTCACGCGTGCGCCGATCGAGCCGATCAAGCGCGTGTTCGATGCGGTGAGGCCGCGCGGTTTTCACGTGTTTCACACCCGCGAAGGGCACCGGCCCGATCTCTCCGATTTGCCGGAAAACAAACGCTGGCGAAGTCAGCGCATCGGCGCGGGCATCGGCGACGACGGCCCGTGCGGACGCATCCTCACGCGCGGCGAACCGGGCTGGGAGATCATCCCGGAGCTGGCACCGCTCGCCAACGAGCCGGTGATCGACAAGCCGGGCAAAGGTTCCTTCTACGGCACCGACCTCGACATGCTGCTGCGGCGGCGCGGCATTCAAAACATCGTCCTCGCGGGCATCACCACGGATGTTTGCGTGCACACCACGATGCGCGAAGCGAACGACCGCGGCTTCGAGTGCCTGCTGCTCAGCGATTGCACCGGCGCGACCGACTACGGCAATTACCTCGCCGCGCTGAAGATGATCAAAATGCAAGGCGGCGTCTTCGGCGCCGTTTCCGACTCCGGGACCTTCATCAAGGCGGTCGCGTAGCCGATGCAGCTCTGCTCGCTCGATTTTGAAACGCTGCAAGCCGCGTATCGCAGCGGCACGTTTCAGCCTGCGGATGTCGTCCGCGCGATTTTTGAAAAGATCGAGGACGACCTGCGGCCGGAAGTCTGGATTCATCTGCGTTCCCGCGCCGAATCGCTCGCCGACGCGGAAGCGCTCGCGCACAAATCGCCGGACGAGCTACCGCTTTACGGCCTGCCGTTTGCGGTCAAGGACAGCATCGATATCGCCGGAATGCCGACGACCGTGGCGTGCCCGGAGTTCGCCTACATCGCAAAGGAAACGGCGACGGTCATCGCGAAACTGCAAGCGGCTGGCGCGATTCTCATCGGCAAAACGAACCTCGATCAGTTCGCGACGGGCCTCGTCGGCGTCCGGTCGCCCTACGGCGCATGCAAAAATCCGTTTAACGCGCGCTACATGGCAGGCGGATCAAGCTCCGGCTCCGCCGTCGCGCTCGCGGAAGGTTTCGTCAGCTTTTCCATCGGCACCGATACCGCCGGCTCGGGACGCGTTCCCGCCGGTTGCAACAACATCGTCGGCCTCAAACCGACGTGCGGATTGCTGAGCACAAAAGGCGTCGCGCCGGCGTGCAAATCGATCGATTGCGTTTCGATTTTTGCATTCACGGTCGAAGACGCCGGGCGCGTGCTCGATGTCGCGCAAGGCTTCGATGCCGCCAATCCCTATTCGCGGAAACCGGCGCGCGTTTTTAAAAACGTCGACACGTTCCGTTTCGGCGTTCCCGACGCGCTGGAATTTTTTGGCGACGAAAAGGCCGGGAAGCTTTTTGCGGAAGCAGTCGAGCGCGTGGTGTCGCTCGGCGGCGAGCCGGTCGTGATCGACTTCACGCCCTTTCGCCAGGCCGCCGACCTGCTTTACAGCGGGCCGTGGATCGCCGAGCGATGGGAGGCGCTGCGCGATTTTCATGCGCGAAACGCCGATGCGTTTCTTCCGATCACGCGGCAAATCATCGAGCGCGGTGCGAATTTTTCCGCAGCCGATTTGTTTCACGGACTGCACGAACTCGAAGCGCTGAAACGTGTGGTGGACAAGGTCTGGAAAGAAATCGACGTGCTCTTTGTGCCGACGATGCCGACGATCTACACGCTCGATGAAATCGAGGAAGACCCTATCCTGTTAAACACGCGTCTCGGCTACTACACGAACTTCGCCAACCTGCTCGATTGCGCCGGAATCGCCGTGCCGGGCGGCTTCCGCACCGATGGATTGCCATTCGGCGTCACGTTCCTCGCGCCAGCGTGGCACGAGACGATGCTCGCAAAACTCGGCAGCCGCTATCATCGCGCAGTGGGAGGAACGCTCGGCGCGACTGCGATGCAACTCGCCGACATTCCACTGCGCGAAAAAAAAACCGCGCCGGCCGAAACGATTCCCCTCGCCGTCCTCGGCGCGCATCTCAGCGGGTTGCCGCTCAATTACCAACTCACCGAGTGCGGCGCGACGCTGCTGCGCAAATGCCGCACCGCGCCGCGCTATAGACTTTACGCTTTGCCAAATACTACGCCACCAAAACCCGGCCTCGTCCGCGTGGAAGAAAACGGCGCGCCAATCGAACTCGAAGTTTGGGCCATGCCGCAAAATGCATTCGCGCAATTCGTCGCGACCATTCCACCGCCGCTCGGCGTCGGCACGATCTCGCTCGAGGATGAAACCGGGGTGAAAGGTTTCCTCTGCGAAAGCTACGCAGTCAAAGGTGCACGCGACATTACCGACTTCGGCGGATGGCGAAATTTTCTCGCCGCTTCGATTGAGTAAGGAGTGTGGTTAGTATTCACAGGGACGGCGGATGGCTGAACAATTTCCGGCGGGCTACAACGAAACGATGAAGAAAATACGCCGGCGCAGCCAGCTCCCGCGGTTCATGCATCTTTGGCGCAGCCGCAGGAAATGAAGCGACAAAATGCAAGGCTTGTGGCCATAGCCTCTTTCATTGTATTCACTCCGGTTCCCTCAATACTCCCAATGAACCGACGCTATTTTCTTAGGGCAGCAATCATTGCCATTCACTTCTGTCTTCCAGTCCAGGCTCAAGATCCGGCGCAAATGTCCCAGCCTAAAATCAGCAAGGATCACCTTGGCGTCACGCTTGACTACGGCACCTACTCCACTCGCGTCGAAATCTGGAGCGATGACATTGCGCGCGTGACGCATCGCGTGGCGAATAGCCCGCAGGCTCCGCAAAGTCTTACCGTTGTCGCAAAGCCTGCAAAGGTGAATTGGAAGATGACCGAAGCTCCCACCGAAGTGACGGTCACCACTCCGCAACTGCAAATTCACATCGACAAAGCCAGCGGCGGCGTCCGTTTTGCCGATGAAAAAGGCTCGCCTGTTCTTAACGAGGCGGAGCATGGCACGACATTGACTGCGGCAAGTGTCGGCAGCGCAAAGAATACCCTGGCGGTCACGCAAAACTTTGTGCTCGCCCCGGATGAAGCAATCTACGGGCTGGGTCAGCATCCGGACAAGAGTTCCATGAACTATGTCGGAACCAGCGTTCACCTTTTACAGCAAAATACCAAGGTCGCCGTCCCGGTGCTGCTTTCGTCGAAAGGCTACGCGGTGCTGTGGGATAACCCTGCGGTAACCGATGTGGACGTTGGTAAGGCTGATAGATCCACCCTGGCATGGCACTCGGAAGCGGGCTTCTGCGTGGACTATTACTTGTTTCAAGGACCGGCTCCAGACAAGGCGATCGCCGGCTATCGCTGGCTTACCGGCGCTGCGCCGATGTTTGGGAAATGGGCGTGGGGATTCTGGCAAAGCCGCGAGCGCTATAAGACTCAAGACGAGATACTCGGCATCGTTTCGGAGTATCGGAAGCGAGGCATTCCTTTCGATGGCATTATCCAGGACTGGCAATACTGGCCGCCTTTGAATCAGGACACGGCGAAAGGTGGGTGGGGCTCTCATGAGTTCGATCCGGCGCGCTATCCCAATCCGGCGGCGATGATCAAGGGAGTCCACGATCAGCACGCACACATCATGGTGGTCTCATGGGCGAAGTTTGATGTGACCGACAAAGGTATAAGTATTCCCAACTTAAAAGAACTCGAAGCAGTCCACGGCGCTTACGAACCGCCGATTCCGTATGTCTACCCGAAAGGCCGCGGAAAATGGTATGACCCTTTCAACGACAGGGCGCGCGATGTTTATTGGAGCCTGATGTCAAAGAAACTCTTCTCGTTAGGTGTCGATGCATGGTGGCTCGATGCTTCCGAGGCTGAGTTGAGCGGAAAATGGGGAGAGTTCCGTGACTTTCAAACCGGCAAAGGTCCGGGTGCGCTCGTCTTCAACGCTTATCCGCTGGAGCACACACGGGCTATTTACGAAGGTCAGCGCAAGGAGACGCCGAACAAGCGTGTATTGCTTCTGACTCGTTCTGCGTATGCCGGCCAGCAGCGAAACGCGGCGGTTACATGGTCGGGAGATATCCGCAGCGCCTGGGATGTCTTTCAAAAGCAAATTCCCGCGGGCTTGAACTTCTGCGCAAGCGGCGTGCCGTATTGGAACACTGATGTCGGCGGCTTCTTTGGCAATAATCCGGATGATCCGAAATTCGTCGAGCGTTTCACGCGCTGGTTTCAGTTCGGCGCGTTTTGCCCAATGTTCCGCGTTCACGGCACTGATAAGCCAAAGGAAGTCTGGCGCTTTGATGAACCTACTCAAAAGATACTAACCGACTTCATCAACCTTCGCTATCACCTGCTGCCTTATATCTACTCGGTCTCATGGATGGTCACCGACCAGGGCTACACGATGATGCGGCCGCTGGTGATGGATTTTCAAAATGATCCGGAAGCGCAGAAGGCAGGCGATCAATTCATGTTCGGACCTGCACTGCTCGTGAATCCAGTCACGCAGGAAGGAGCGCAGACCCGCCGTGTCTATCTTCCAACAGGAACAAAGTGGACCGATTTCTGGACAGGTAAAGTTTACGATGGCGGACAAACCATCGACGGCGCGGCACCTATCGAAGCGATGCCTTTATTTGTAAAAGCCGGTTCCATCCTGCCCTATGGGCCTGCCATCCAATACGCCACCGAGAAGTCAGATCCGATAGAGTTGCGCATCTATCGCGGCGCCGATGGAAACTTTACTCTCTACGAAGACGAGAACGATAACTATAACTATGAAAAAGGCGCCTATACGACCATCCCATTTCACTGGAACGAAAAGGCGCAGACTCTAACCATCGGCAACCGGATAGGCCAATTTGCCGGCATGCCGAAGACTCATCGTTTCCGGATCGTCTGGGTAAAAGAGAACCATGGAAATACCGTCGCGTCGGTAGACCAGGCGGATAGTGAAGTGATCTATGTCGGAAAGCAGATTGCTGTGCCGTTTCGGTGAAGTTATCGGTTCGCAATCAACTGCTCAGCCTCATGAAGCAGAATTGCCGCGTTGATCCAGTCAAACCAATAGGTGCCCGCGTCCCTCCAACTACTGGTTGCAATCGCATTGCGGATCGGCGCACGGCCTTGCGCGAGAAAAGCGCGCGCATACATCGGCCGCCCTTGCTTCTGCTCGATCATCGCGCGAAGGATTGCGGCGGTCTCGACCCGCGCCGGATTCCACTCACGAACTTCCAGTGCGCGATTATTCCATAGGACAGCCTCGTCATATTCGCCCGCGCGGTAATTCATCAAGGAAACAGCGAAACAAGCCCATACTGTAAAAGAAGGATTGCCATCTATGACGCCGTTGTTCGCATCGTATGCGCGTTCAACTATCCGTGCCAATGGCGTGAGCGCCTGGAGCGTCGCTTTGTCCGCAGGTAAAAGCAGGCAGGCTTTCAGTGTCTGCTCTGCTACTTGCGGGTTGGTTGTTGCGCCAAAACGCTTGATCGCGAATTGCCGCAACTCTTCGTAGGCCTGCGCTCCGCCGCTGTAAGCGACACCTCCGGCAGCCGGCAGCAGGTTAAACGAGACGTCCGGGATATCGGAGTTATCAACACTCGCGAGCGCCCGGATCATGGAGGAATAGCGCGCGGCTGCTTCTTTCAAGCGAGCGGCGTGCGCGTGCCAGTCGGCGACGGCGGCGAAACTGCTGGCAGCTTCCAACGATGAAGGCGTCTCCGCAATCGGCACCTTTGCCAGCAGTTCATCAGCTCCGGCGATGTCGTTGTATTTGAGCTTCACTGCGGCTTGGGAGATATAGCTGCGCAGTTCAGCCCTTTGCCGCAGACGCGCCTGTTCCTGCCGTGCCGCTTTTTCCCGGAAATACATGAAGGTCGAAGTGCCGAAGCCGACGATCAGCGCAAAGACTGCGATCGATCCTGCCGTGAAAACGAGTTTGTTGCGGCGCACGAGTTTGCCGAAGCGATAGGCGCGGCTCGGCGGACGTGCCTGCACGACTTCGTTTTTTAAATAGCGCAACACATCCGCCGCCAAACCTGTAGCCGTGTCGTAGCGCCGCGAACGCTCTTTTTCCATCGCTTTCATCACGATCCAGTCGAGATCGATGGAAAGTTGCTCGATGACGTTCCGCGCATCGGTCGCACGGTTTTCGGCGATGGTTGCGCATTGCTCCGGTGCGGCCGCTTTCAGCGCGACCGATGGTCGTCTTGGTTCCTCCTCGCGGATGATGCGGCGGATTTCGTCGGTCGAGCTTTCCGTAATGCGTTTTAGATCGAAAGGCGGGCGACCGCTCAGCAGTTCGTAGAGCAGCACTCCGAGGCTGTAGATGTCTGTGCGCGTATCGATGTCTGCGCTGCCCTGGGCCTGCTCGGGGCTCATGTAAGCAGGCGTGCCGACGAATTGGCCGGACGCGGTGACCGTTGCGTGATTACCGTTGATGCCCGCAGTCGCTTTTGCGATGCCGAAGTCGATCACCTTTGGCATCGGCACGGCTTCCTGCCAGTGCACGAGCACGTTCGAGGGCTTGATGTCGCGATGGATCAATCCTTTTTGGTGCGCGTGCTGGATCGCGCGGCAGACTTGCACGAAGAGCTCCAGCCGTTGCCGGATATTGAAATGATTCGCGTCGCAGAAGTCGGTGATCTTTTCACCCCCGACCAGCTCCATCACAAAATAAGGCCGTCCCGAAGCGGTCGCCGCTGCGTCGAGCACGCGCGCGATGTTCGGATGATCCATCTGCGCGAGCGCCTGGCGTTCCTGCTCGAATCGCGAGATTACCGCTTCGGTGTCCATGCCGAGCTTGACGATTTTTAGCGCCACTTTTCGCCGCACCGGCTTCTCCTGCTCGGCGTAATACACGACGCCGCAACCACCCGCGCCGATCCGCGTGATCAGCCGGTAGCGGCCGATGTGTCCGCCGATTCCCTCTTCATCGGCGGATGGTTCCGCAGTCTCGCCGTCGGGCTGAACCTCGGGCTGCAGTTCGAAAAACGTCGCCGCTTCCTCCTCGATCTCGAACATCTCGTCCATGCGTTTTCGGAGCTCCGAGTCGTGCCGGCACGCGACATCGAGAAATGCGCCGCGCTCCTTCGGATCATCGAAAGCGGCAGCCGCGGTAAAAAGCAATTCCTCGTCGGACGGATTCATTGCGGTAATTTGATTTCTTCGCGAAGCATCTGGAAAAGCCGCGTCCGCGCGAATGCCCAGCGCCGTCGGATGGTTCGCTCGTCGACACCATCCATCGCGGCGATTTCCTTCTCCGTCAGCCCGCCGAAAAACTTCAGCGAAATCACGCGCGCGCTTTCCGGGTTTTCCTTTTCCAGCCGATGCAGCGCGTCGTCCACCAGCAGCACGCGCTCATCCATCGTCGCCTCCGCGAGATCAAGCGTCTGAATATCGAGCGTCTCGGCTTTTGCCCCGCGCTTGGCGCTGGCTTTGGCGCGCGCGCGATCGACGAGGATGTATCGCATAGCCTGCGCGGCCGCGCGGAAAAAGTGGGCGCGATCGCTCCACATGCGCGCGTCCTCTTTGCTCAGGCGCAGCCATGCTTCGTGGACGAGCGCCGTCGCCTGCAGTGTCTGGCCGGCGTTTTCGCGCGACATGTATCCGGCCGCAAGATTCCGCAGCTCATCGTAAAGCAATGGCAGCAGCTCCGCCGATACAGGCGAATCGGTCCTGTTCAGCGTCTCGAGAATTTTTCGGATCTCGTCCAATGAAGTTTGCATACGCGCATTTGCGGCGTTGCTCAACTCGCAAAGCCGGGGTTGTGACGGATCAGCGTTTTTCCCGCAGGCGACCGGACACCGCCGCTCGCAAAAAAAGTTTTAAAGTCGCTGTCCTGTTCAACGCGGAAATCTCGCTTCTCTCATTGATGACCGTTTCCCCCAACGAATATCTCGTTGCGCCCCCGGCGCCCTCCACCCGCACCTCGAAGCAGGCACGCAATCGCCGCGGCGTCCTCACCCCGATTTCCATGCCTCCGATCCGCAGCTCCCTCGTCGATCTCGCCGCAGCGCGTTTGCGCCAGGGCATCAGCGAAGGACGCTGGAAGCGCGAACTGCCGAGCGAAGCCGAGCTTTGCCGCGAGATGCACATCAGCCGCGTTACTCTGCGACGCGCGCTGGCACAGCTCATCCGCGAAGAATGGCTCACACCCGGCGGCCGCGGTTCCCATCACCGGATTCGCAAACGGCCGAAACAGCAAAAAAAAACCACCGGCCACATTGTCCGCGTCCTCAGCCCGTATCCCCTTTCCGCCGTCGGTTCCATACCGCAGACGATGTTCAACATCGCCGCTGAGCGCCTCGGCTCCGTCGGCTATCGTTTTGAATTCGAGCATCGCCCTTCCGTTTTCAATCGCTGGCTGCCGGAGGAACTCGAGCGCCTGACCGGACTGCCCGACACCGCCGCGTGGCTGCTCCTTTGCGCCACCGAGCAAATGCAACGGTGGTTTGCCGGTCAAAGCATTCCCTGCATGCTCTCCGGCCGCGCAGTCGATGGCGCGCCGCTCTCGAGCATCTTCGCCGATCAACAGGCCGTCGGGCGACACGCCGCGGGCCTTTTCTATCAACGCGGCCACCGTGAGCTCGCCTACTTCATTGCCGAGTTTACCAGCGTCGACGACCGGCTCTGCGCGGAAGCTTTCGTCCAGGAAGCGCAACGCCTCGGCGCCCGTGCAAAAATCATCACCCACACCGGCAACGCATCCTCCGTGCGCGCCGCGCTGAACCAGCTCCGTTGCCGCGACCCGCGTCCGACCGGCTTCTTCTCGCGAAGCCCCGAGCATTGCGTGACAATCCTCTGCCACTTGCAAAGCATCGGCGTGCACGTGCCCGAGCACGCCTCGATCATCGCCGGATGGGACGACCAGTTTCTGCAATACACCGTCCCCGAGATCACCCGCTATCGCGTTGACGGAGCAAAGATCGGCTGCAAGGCCGCCACCATCCTCCTCGACCTCATCCGCCACGGCTCCGGCAAACTTCGCACCGTCCCCGTCGTCCCGGTCTTCGTCTCCGGCGAAACGCTGGGCCCGGTAGCACTGAGCCAGAAGTGGGCGTAAGCGCGCCAGCACGGCTCGATGCGCGGGGTGGTGGTATTACCAGCAATACAGATCTCCTTTCCACGAAGCTTCTGCTTCACAAATGCGTTACCGCCGGTTTCACAGCCGGCAATGCTCGACGAGGTCGTCGAGGTTGAAGACGCGGCGCAGGCCGGTGCGGGTGTTGCGAAAGACGATTTCATACCAGCCGCGCATGCGCTCGGGTGCGTAGGTTTCGCGGCCAACGCGCAGCGGGCGATGCTCGAGGATGCGGTGGATGACGCGCTCGTAATCGGAGCGGGGCAGTTTGCGCATCGTGCGGCGATTCCAGTCGATCACGCGGCCGACGTCCTCGTAGCGCGGCGGGCGCTCGGGAAAATCGAGCAGCGAGCGGGCGCGTTCGTCGAAGACGGCGAAGATGTGCTCGAGCGCATCGGCGTCGGTGATGTCGCGGATGTCGTTGATGAATGGCGTGGCGATTTCCCGCGCGATCTCGCGCAGGCTGAGCCGGCGTCCATCGGTCAGTTCCCAGTCGCGCTCGTTCGGGTCGGCGGTGAAAGGATTGCGCGGGAAGCAATCGAACCGCGCGAGGAAGCCTTTGCGCGAGGTGTGCCGGCGCGGTTTGAACCCGGCGATGACAGGCAGCCGGCGTTTTTTTAGCTCCTGCAAACGATGGCCGGGCCAGCGCAGAACTCCAAGCGCGATGCCTATGGCGCATGACGCGGCGGCGATCATCAAGTCCGGGTCGGGCGTGAAATCAACGGTGATCTCGACACGATCGCCGCGCGGCCGAACGCCGACACCCGTGCTGAGCCGGTTTGCTGCGAGGAGCATCACCGGCACGTGCAAGATGTAAGTGAGCAACAGCGCGAACTGCCGCATCCCTG
>Ga0070741_10001532_pt1 | contig 69678 bp, 61 predicted proteins | sample Coa_R1_4_FD_66440 | JGI IMG/M metagenome (GOLD analysis project Ga0070741, IMG submission 66440) | Surface soil microbial communities from Centralia Pennsylvania, which are recovering from an underground coalmine fire - Coalmine... | ecosystem: Environmental > Terrestrial > Soil > Unclassified ... | reverse complement strand
CCTCCGCTACGCTCCGGCCTCCCTGCGTCCCCCACTACCAGACGCAGAGGAAACAACAACAGACCAAGGGGACATTATCTGTTGAGTCCTTAAGGGGACATTTCTAAAGAGTTTTGACAGAGCGGAAGGCGGGCGCAGGACGCTTCCCAAGCGCACTGGCGACTGGCATAATGGATCCCACTTGAACCCTCCTGTTGATTCCACACAACCGGCTGTCGCAAAGCCGGCCGAGGAGCGGCCCTCAACGCTGCGTTGGGCGATGGTCAGCCTGGCGCTGCTCGCCACCGTGGTGAACTACCTCGACCGCCAGACGCTCTCCGTGACCGCGCCGACAATCTGCAAACAGTTTCACCTGAGCAACGAGCAGTACGGTTACGTGCTGTCGGCGTTTATGCTGGCTTATACGTTTTCGAACGGCTTCTCCGGTCCGTTGGTGGATCGGCTCGGAACCAGGCTCGGTTACGCCGTCTGCATGGCGTGGTGGTCGACTTCGGGAATGCTGGCGGCGTTCGCCCGCGGCGCGTGGTCGCTCGGCGGCGCGCGTTTCCTGCTGGGAATTGGCGAAGCCGGCAACTGGCCCGCGGGCCTCAAGCTGGTCACCGAATGGTTTCCCGCGCAGGAACGCGCGCTGGCGGCGGGCATATTCAACAGCGGCGCTGCCCTCGGCGCAATCATTGCGCCACCGGTCGTTTCCTGGCTCGCGCTGAGTCGCGGGTGGCCGACCGCTTTCTTTGTGGTGGGATTGAGCGGCTGGCTATGGGTGGCGCTTTGGTGGTTCACCTATCACACGCCGGCAGGTTTGCGCGCGGAAGTGGCCGCGCGTCCCGCGCATCCGTGGCGGCTCCTGCGCACGCGTTTCCTCAGTGTGCTGACGCTGGCGAAAATTTTTCTCGACCCCGCCTGGTACTTCTACATTTTCTGGGTGCCAAAATATCTGAATGCCGCGCACGGCTTTGATCAGGCGCAAATCGGGAAGACCGCGTGGATTCCTTTTGTCGCCGCAGGCTTCGGCAATCTCGCCGGCGGCTGGCTTACCGGCGTATTCATCCGGCGCGGCATGCGCGGCTCGATCGCGCGAAAGACCGTGGTCGCGATTTTTGTCATGCTGATGGTCTCCGCGATTCCGGCGGTGCTGACCAGCAATGTCTGGCTGGCACTCGGCTGGATTTCAGTGGCCACATTCGGCTATGCAGGATACAACGCCAATGCGCTTGCCTTCGCGCCCGAAGTGGTGCCCAAGAACATGGTGGGCTCCGTCTGGGGACTGGCGAGCATGGGCGCCGGATTCGGCGGAATGCTGTTCAGCTGGCTCAGCGGCCTGGTGATTGATCGATACGGGTATACGCCGGTGTTCATTGGCTATGGCATCATGCCGCTGATCGCCCTGAGCCTGATGCTGTTCGCCATGGGACCGCTGGAACCGCTGCGGGAATTTCAGAATCCGGAAACCATCAACGAACCAACGAACTGACATGGGACACTTGCAAGGAAAACGCGCGCTGGTGACCGGCGGCGGCCAGGGCATCGGACGAGCCATCGCGGAGGAACTGTTGCGGCAGGGCTGCGAACTGGTGATTCACTATCGCGCCAGCGCCGAAGGCGCCGAAGCCGCCAAACGTGCGGCGCCCGAAGGATCAAAGGTGAAATGCCTGCAAGCCGACCTGACCAAAGAGGATGCGGCGAGAAGAATGGTGGACGATGCCATCGCATTTCTCGGCGGGCTGGACATTCTGATCAACAACACCGGTGACCTCATCGGCCGCCGGACCGTCGAGCAGATTGATTCGGCGTTCTGGCATCAGGTAATGGACGTCAACATCACGAGCATGATGCTTGTCACTCGACAGGCTGTGCCGCACCTGGCCAAAGCAAAGGCAAGCAGCATCGTGAACGTGGCCTCCCTCGCGGGCCGCATGGGCGGACATCCGGGTTCACTGGTCTACTCCGCCGCCAAGGGCGCAGTGCTGACGTGGACACGCTCGCTTGCGCGCGAGGTTGGTCCCCGCGGCATTCGCGTCAACGCGGTGGCGCCCGGCTTGATTCTCGGCACCTCGTTTCACAACACCCACACCACTCCGGAATCGGCTGCCGCGACGGTTGCGAACATTCCGCTCGCGCGGCCCGGCAAGGCGGAGGACGTGGCGCGCGCGGTGGCGTTTCTCGCTTCGGAGTTCGACGGCTTCATCACGGGCGCGACCCTGGACATCAATGGCGGCGTTTACGGCGGCTGAAAACCGGGGGGCGATCCGTTTGGCGATTGAAAAAGGGCGGCTTTGAGGCAAGCTGCAAGCGTTGAAACCATTGCGCTGGTTCATTCGAAGCCGCTATCCATGGGCGTTCGCCGCGGGCCTGGTATTGGCGGCGGCGTTCCCGAAGATCGGCGTCGCCGGATTCGCGTGGATCGCGCCGGCGCTCATTCTCCTCACCGCGGTGGGCAAGCCCCCCGGACAGACCTTCCGCATCGGCTACGCCGCCGGTCTGGCGCACTATTTCGCTTCACTCTATTGGCTGCTGCGAATTCCAGTCGCCTGGGCGCCGATCCTCGGCTGGGTTGCATTGAGCGCGTATCTCGCGCTTTATCCGGCCACCTGGGCATGGCTCTGTTGGAGATTCTTCCCGGTCAAACTGGCCGACGGTGAATCGCTCAAGCCGGCGCATCTCGCCGAACGATTCCTTTCCGTGCCGTGGCCGACACGGACTGCCTGGACAATCGGCGGCGCCATGGCGTGGGTGGCTTTGGAAATGATTGTGGCCCGATTTCTTACCGGCTTTCCCTGGAACCTGCTCGGCGCTTCGCAATACCAACTGCTGCCGCTGATCCAGGTTGCCTCGTGGACCGGAATATACGGAGTCTCCTTCCTCGTGGTCTGGTCGTCGTTGTCGTTGTTGTGCGCCGGAATGGCGGTGCTGAGCAAACCCGCCACCAAGTCACTTTATTTCGCGGAGATCATCCTACCCATGACGGCGGTGGGACTCCTGTATGCCGCGGGATATCACAAGATGCTGCGGCCTGAGCCGAAGCGGCCGCAAATAACCGCGGCGCTGGTGCAGCCGAGCATTCCGCAGACGCTGATCTGGGATCCGGCCGGCGACGAGACGCGATTCGAGGACTTGATCAGACTCTCGCGCGACGCGCTCACCAACAAGCCGGACATCCTGATCTGGCCCGAAGCCGCCGTTCCAAGGATGGTGCGCTACGACCGGCCGACACAGGAGGCAATCACCGCGCTGGCCCGCGAAAACAAGGTCTGGTTGATCATCGGTTCCGACGATGCCGAGCCGCGCCCGCACGCCAGGAATCCCGAGGATAATGATTACTTCAACGCCAGCTTTCTCGTCAGTCCCGACGGCGAATTGATGGCGCGCTATGTCAAACGCAATCTCGTAGTTTTCGGCGAATATATTCCGCTGGTGCGCTGGCTGCCGTTTCTGAAGTATTTGACTCCGATCGAAGGTGGGTTCACGTCCGGAGTTCATGCCGTGCCCTTCGCCCTTGCTGGACTCAATATCAACATTTCGGTGCTGATCTGTTTCGAGGATGTTTTTCCGCAACTCGCCCGCGAATACGTTTTTCCAGACACCGATTTCCTGGTGAACCTGACCAACAATGGCTGGTTCGGCGAAAGCGCCGCTCAATGGCAGCACGCGGCCAGCGCAGTATTTCGCGCCGTGGAAAACGGCGTGCCGCTGGTGCGCTGTTCCAACAACGGACTTACATGCTGGGTGGATGAGTGCGGCCGCATTCGCCAGGAGTTCCGAACCCCGGAACGCGGCATTTACGGCCCGGGATTCCTGATCACCCGCATTCCCGTGCTGAGACCGGGCGAAACCCGGCCGGCCACCTTCTACAATCAACACGGCGATTGGTTCGGTTGGACGTGCGTGATCCTGACGGCCATCCGGCTGGGAGCATCCTTCGCACAACGGCGCAGCGCGAAATTGGCGGCGTGATCGCGTTGACATCCGCGTTCGCTTGCTCAAAATTCAGCGCACGCAGCCATGAGACTTCCTCCGATCGTTGACCGCGAACTGCGGGTGTCCGCGCGTCGCCGCGGCATTTACTGGACGCGGGCGGCGGTGGCGCTGGGGGCGATCATTGTCGCGGCTTGCATCGTCGTGGCGGAGGTCCGGGCTACGCAAAGCCAGCTCGGCCAGCACATTTTCTACGGCCTCTCGGGATTGCTGATGCTCTACTGCCTGGTTGTCGGGCGGCGCTCAACGGTGGACTGCCTGACGGAGGAAAAGCGCGAGGGCACGTTGGGGCTGCTATTTCTCACCGACCTGAAGGGCCACGATGTGGTGCTCGGGAAATTGGCGGCAACTTCGCTGGGATCCTTTTACGGACTCCTGTCGGTGGTGCCGGTTCTGGCGCTGCCGTTGCTCCTGGGTGGAGTGGCGAATGCTGAATTCTGGCGAATGGTGCTGGTGCTGGTGAACACGTTCCTGTTTTCGCTGGCCGTTGGAATCTTCTGGTCGGCCGTATGCCGCGACACGCGCCACGCCGCCGCGGGAAATTTTCTCACGATGCTCGCGTTTGTGCTGGGCGTGCCTTCGACGGTTGGTCTCTTGGCTTACCTGCAAGGCGGCTGGTCAAGTCCCCTCGAATGGTCCCTGCTGCCCTGCCCCTTGTATTCCTTCAGCACCGCGCTGGATGTATTAAATTCGGTGAGGGTCACTCATTTCTGGTGGTCGGTCGCCGTTATCCACGCGCTGGCGTGGATGTTCATCCTGCTCGCGAGCAGGATCATCCCACGGACATGGCAGGACCGACCGTTGGCCACCGAGGCGGCACGGGGACGGGGATTCTGGCACGCATTGAAATACGGCCCGGCGCGCAAGCAGGCGGGATTTCGCCGGCGGCTGCTGAACGTGAACGCTTTTTACTGGCTCGCGTCACGCGCGCGCCTCAAGCCGCTTCATGTCTGGCTGTTTCTGTCAGCCATGGTCGTGTGGTGGATATGGGTCTGTTTCGAATCGAACGCGGTTGTGCTCAGCGAAGAGATGAGCATCACTGCAACGCTGATTGCCGGCAGCGCGCTGAAACTCTGGATCGCGATCGAAGCCGGACAGACGCTCGCCGAGGACCGGAAAGCCGGCGCGCTCGAGTTGGTGCTGTCGACTCCACTGGGCGTGGGCGACATTGTGCGCGGCCAGTTTCGGGCGTTGCGACGGCAGTTTCTCGGTCCGATGATTGCGGTGATCGCAATCGAATTGCTGTTCCTGCGGACCACCATTCTGAATGGACCGTTGGATTGGCATGAGTTCGCGGGAGGAATGATCGGCGCGGCCATCATGCTGGTTGCGGACGCAATCGCGCTGAGTTGGGTCGCGATGCGCAACGCGCTGACGACCCGCAATCCCAACTATGCGGTACTGGCCGTGATCGGGCGCATCCTGGTGCTGCCTTGGATCGCTTATGGAGTCATCGTTCTCACGGTGAACCTCTGGCTCGCCCTGACGTACTCCTCGTGGACTCCCAGTTGGAGTTTTTATTTCGGCTGCTGGTTTGGGCTGGGATTGGCCGCGGACCTGTTCTTTGGCCTGAAAGCGCGTGCGGAATTGCTGGGCGGCTTCCGTCAACTCGCCTCCGAACAATTCGCGAGGAAGAGCGGCGCCCGCCTCAAAGAGTTAGTCGCAAAATCGCGCATGCTCGTGGAGGCACCGGCAAAGGCTCCGCGCCGGTTAAATCGACGCCGGCTGGCCTTCGCGTTTTTGATTGTCTTGGTCGCCATGTGCACGACCGCCTATTTCCGAAATAAGCGGCCGGCGTATCCTCCGCCCATCCTGGTCTCGCTCAGCGCCAGCAACACTCCGCTCGAAGTCGTTTCAGGCACCGGTGTATTTTTTGTGATGCCCGATGGTTCCCTCTGGCAATGGGGGAGAACTGCCGGTTTCAATGTCCCCCTGATCGCAACGCCACAGCCGTTCGGCACGAATCACAATTGGAAACGGGCCGTCAGTTCCATGGGCACGTGCGTCGGGATGCAGTCCGACGGAACCATATGGGAATGGGGAAATGGCGGTCTGATGCAGAGCCACCCTTTCTCCGAGCCAATCCTGGTTGATTCCGGACGTGATTGGAAATTTGCCGATCTGAATGGGGTCAACGCGACGGCCCTGCGCGCGGACGGAAGCCTGTGGAGCTGGGGCTATGGCCCGTCATCTCCGCTTTACAACGGGTCGGGCAGAGGAATCACGCGCAACAATCCCCAATCCCCAAATACTCTATCGCCCGTCGGCGCCGACCGTGACTGGGTCAGTCTAAGTTGCGCCCCGGCCGCCACAATGGCTGTGCGTTCCGACGGCACTCTCTGGGTGTGGGGACGAATTCACAAGATCACCTCGATGACTCCGCGGTCCTACGGTAACATAGAGCTTTCCTCGCCGCAGCGGGTCTGCCAGGAGAGCAATTGGAGCCAACCCATGCCCGGGATTCCTCTTCGAGTCTGGACGCGTTCCGGTGAGCTCTGGGATTTCCCATTTCAAATGGCGCCCGGTCCCGCGCGCGATGTCGACGAAGTGGGACGCTTGATAGTGTCCAATTCCGCCCCGGAGCGCGTCGCGTTCGGTTTTGTGGGCGGGCAGAATATGTACGCGCAGAATATTTACTTGGTGCGAAACGACGGAACACTCTGGCAGGCCCCCTATTCATTCCTGAATGCCGGATCGCCGGTTACGGGTCCGTGGACCTGCATCAGTTCGCGCCACGATTGGACCCGCCTCTGGAGCGGCAGCGGTACGGTGTTCGGATTGACCGCTGATGGCACGCTCTGGACCTGGGGTGTGGACCACGGCAAGGAATCTCCCGCCACCCGTGCCGCGGCGGCTTCCGACAGCTCGCTGCAAACCACCCTGCGTGACTGGTTGAATCAAAAGTCGGGAACGCCCGGCCGTTCCGGACCGATGCCGCCCGTCGTCAGGGAGCCACGACCGCTGCTGAAACTCATCTACACCGATTCCAATCAGCCCGCCATGTAAAACCAGCCGCGGCTCAGCTCAATGCCAATATCCGTGGTGCCACTCGTACCGGTTGTGTTCGTGATGCCAATGCCAGTCTCCGCCCACCCACACAGCTCCCGCATACGGAGCCGGGCCATAATATTCGGCGACCGGGGGTGGAGGCGGTCCCGGCGGCCCGGGCGCCACTACGCAACCGCTCAGCGAGAGCAGTGCCACTGACGAAAGGAAGAGAGCCGTCCAGCACTTCATTTACTTCTCCTTGTTTCTTCTGGCGGCCCGCGCCGCCTCCGCTGGCAATAGGTTGGTTCCTGTAACACGAAACTAATCCGGGCTTCCGCGAATGGCAAATCGCCCCCAGTTGCGTCAGTCGGCTTTGACAAAGACCGTTTCGGGGCGGAAGGTTGGATGCGGGGCCAACGCGTATGAGCGAGACCATTCGATTCGAAGCGTGCGAAGTCATGATCCCCGTTGACCTGGCGCATTTGGAGGGCGAATTAACCCTCCCGCCCGAAGGCCACGGTGTGGTGCTGTTTGCGCATGGCAGCGGCAGCAGCCGCCACAGCCCGCGCAACCAATATGTCGCGCGCGTGCTGCATGAGGCGGGCCTCGGCACCCTGCTGTTCGATCTCCTGACCACGGGCGAGGAGGAAGTGGACGAATACACCGGGCATCTCCGCTTCAACATTCCTTTGCTCGCTTCGCGCCTCATCGCCGCCACCCGGTGGCTGCGGCAACAAGCTTCGGTGAGCGATTTGCAGATTGGATACTTCGGCTCAAGCACCGGCGCGGCTGCGGCGCTCGTGGCTGCCGGGGAACTGCGTGAGCGCGTTGCAGCGGTCGTATCGCGCGGAGGCCGGCCCGACCTCGCGGGTTCGTCGCTTGAACTGGTCACGGCGGCGACGCTTCTGATCGTGGGAGGCAATGACACGCCGGTAATCGAATTGAACGAGCAGGCGTTCGCGCGCCTGCACGGCGAGAAGTTGCTGCAGCTCATCCCCGGGGCCACACATTTGTTCGAGGAGGAAGGCGCGCTGGAACGCGTCTCCCGCATGGCGGCCGGCTGGTTCAGTTCGCATCTCCATCGTGAGGCAAAACCCGCTTGAGCGTCACCCCACAATATCAGGATCGTTACGAAGGCGGCCGGGCGCTCGCCGCGAAACTGACGCGTTTTGCCGGCAAATCGGACCTGGCGGTACTTGGCCTTGCGTACGGCGGGATGCCCGCGGCTTATGAAGTCGCGCAGGCGCTGGGCGCGCCCCTGGATATTCTGGTGCTGCGCCAATTGCTCGCGCCCGGTTACGAGGAGATGCCCATGGGCCTGGCCTCCTCGGGACACGCCCACGAACTTTACGGAGAGGTGATCCGCCGCCTGCGCCTGCCGGAGGACCTCGTGGAACGAATCGCCCGCGAGACGGAGGAGGAACTCGAACGGCAGGCCTCGGATTTTCGCAACGGCCGGGATCCAGTGGAGATCAACGGGCGAACGGTGCTCGTCGTGGACGATGGACTGGCCACCGGCGCCTGCATGCGCGGGGCTTTGGCGCTTCTGCGATCCCGCGGCGCTGGAAAGTTGATCGCCGCAGTGGCGGCGGCCTCGGCCGACGGCTGCGCGGGCCTTCGCGATTCCGCCGATGACGTCGTCTGCGCGTTGTCCCCCGAACCATTTTATTCGATCGGCGCGTGGTACGCGGACTTCATGCCGGTGCCCGAGGGGGAGATTAAGGAGCTCCTCGACCGGAACAGCCAGGCATTCGGTGTCGGCGGAGCGCGTAGGACGGCGACTGACAAAGTAATGAGGAATTAACCGGGGTGCAACGCCCGGTGGAAGGTCTAGATTTCGTTCAATCCTATGACGACAGCGGCCAAGCAATACGCGATCAAAGGCGAGTCCGTCTGCATGGTGGCCCGCCCCTCGCGGCGCGGAGGATTCCGCGCCCTGTTGCGCGCGATCATGGACTGGCTCATCCCGGTGGGATACGAGGATGAATCCGGGTTCCACTACGGCGTGAGGCGTTCCTAGGCTCACGCCCGGGCGTGCCGGTGACAGGTGTCCGGAAAATGGACACCCGGGGAGTTGTTGTGCGCCTCGCCCGCCTGACTGCTGCTGGCAGGTTTTTTGCTGTTTCCAGTCCGCACACAATTGCCCGTTCGCATGAGAGTGCTGATTCAGAATCCGCAAAGTCAAAAGTTCCTGGCCCGGCATGGCCACTGGGACGCGACCGCCACCAACGCGGAGGACTTCAAGACACCCGTAAAGGCAATCGCCTTCGCCAAGGCCACGTCGCTCCATGACTTTCGCCTCGTGCTCCATTTTCCGAAGCGCGACGGCTCTGCCGGCCTGCTGGTCGGAGCCAAATCCCCCGGCGCCCGCGCCGCTCACGGCTGAAGTTTTTTCCCGCGCGTTCCTCTCCAATCCCGGCGTTCCGCTTCGCGCTCGCGATTCACTCTTCTCCGCTCCCCAAATTAGGCCCAATACCCCATGGTTGCCTTCTGACCGTGCGCTAAGCTGGGGTCCTGCGTGCGGACCTTCGAATCGTGGTGGCAACTGTTGTCGCCATTGATCCGGAAGCCGGCGCAGAGTAAAACCCGACACCAAAACAGAAGCATTATGAGTTATATCGAACAGATGTTTGACACGCATCCCCGCAAACTTCCCGAACAGGACACGCTCTACGTCGAGAGCATCACGGCGGCCTGGTCCTGCAGCGAGGCATGCGTGGCCTGCGCCGACGCCTGCCTGAGCGAAGACCAGGTCGAGACGCTCCGGCACTGCATCCGCCTTTGCCAGGATTGCGCAGATGTGTGCGAAGCCACTGCCAAGGTCCTGACGCGTCAGACCGAAGGCGACGCCACGCTGATCGATGCCCAACTCCAGGCCTGCATCGCGGCCTGCCAGGCTTGCGGTGCGGAATGCGAACGTCACAGTTCGGACATGGCCCACTGTGAAGTCTGCTCGATCGCCTGCCATCGCTGCGAGAAGGCCTGCCAGGAACTCAGCTCGCGATCCTGAGAAAGCCGCGACCAGCCGGCGCACTCCGGCTCGGGGCGGTACCCCCATTTGAAATGGTTCGACAGGCGGAATAGGTTGCCCTGCGGACGCTCCTCTGGGGTGTCTGCCGTTGTATGGTCTTGAACTTTCTCCTGTCATCCAACAATTGGGGGTGATGTGCCGCTGTCCGGTCGCCGGTCCACATCGTCGGCGGCGTTGACGCTGCTGGCGGGTCTCGCGGTCATTGCCGCGTTGCGCTTTGCGCGCGAGGTGTTGATTCCCTTCGCGCTCGCGGTGCTCGTCAGTTTCCTGCTGGCGCCGCTGGTGAGCCGTTTGCGCCGCTGGCATTTTAAACGGGTGCCCGCCGTCCTCATCGTGGTGCTGTTCGCCTTCACTGTCGTGGGCGTCATCGGCACGTTGATGACTTTTCAACTGATCGATCTCGGCGGAAAGCTCCCGGAGTACCAGCAGAACGTTCACCGCAAGCTCGAATCCCTGCGGATTGGCGATGGCTCGCCGCTGGCCCGGCTCTCGACCGAGGTTCAGCAGGTCCAGAAGGACCTCACACCGTCGCACGGCAACCAGCCTCAAACCCAGGGCGGCGGGCCCAGCGGCAACCAGCAGCCTGTTCCGGTCGAAATTCGCGGTTCGGAATTCTCGCCGATCAGCATCGTGCGGACGGTCCTCGGCTCCCTGCTCAGCATCGTGGCGAGCTCCTTCATCGTGATTATTTTCGTGATCTTTATGCTCGTGGAACGCGAGGATCTTCGCGACCGCCTCATCCGCCTGATAGGCACGGGCAAGATCAATCTCACCACGCAACTCCTGGATGACGCGAGCGGCCGTGTGAGCCGTTATCTCCTCATGCAGGCGCTCGTGAACATTTCCTATGGCATTCCGATCGGCCTGGGCCTGCTGCTGATCGGCGTGCCGAATCCGCTTTTGTGGGGATTGCTCGCTGCGCTGCTCCGCTACATTCCTTATGCCGGCACCTGGATCGCCGCCATCATGCCTTTCGCCGTCGCCATGGCGGTTGATCCCGGCTGGACCAGGCCGCTGATGGTGCTGGGGCTCTGGCTCACCGTGGAATTGATCGTTGCCAACGTGGTTGAACCCTGGATTTACGGCGCCTCGGGCGGCATCACTCCGCTGGCCGTGCTGGCGGCCGCCGTCTTCTGGGCCTGGGTGTGGGGACCGGTGGGACTGCTGCTCTCCACGCCTTTGACGGTCTGCCTCGTCGCCGCGGGCCGCTACATCCCCAATTTCAAATTCATCAATGTCCTCCTCGGCGACGAACCGGTGCTCCCTCCCGCCGTCCGCTTCTATCAGCGCCTGCTTGCGCGCGATGCCACCGAAACCGCCGAACTCGCGCGCCAGTTCCTGTGCAACCGCACGCTGTACGATCTCTTCGATACCATGATCAGCCCCGCCCTGGCACTTGCCGAGCGTGACCGCGCCCGCGGTGAACTGGACGATCGTCATCATCGGTTCATCCTCCAACGCACCCGCACCTTAATCGAGGACCTCGCCCGCGTGCACGCCGAAAGGGTCGCCAAGGCGGAAGCGGACAACTCCGACGGCCGGAAACCCGGGAGCCGGCAGCCCCTTAATGTCCACGGCCTGACGCTCTGCATTCCGGCTCGCGTCAAGACCGACGAAATCGCCGCGCGGATGCTGATGCTGCTTCTCGGCGAACGCGGCGTCACCGCGCGCATCGTTCTGGTTGCCGGGCTGCCAAGCGCCCTTTCCGAGGCCGCCGGCGTCTTCACGGTGCCGTGTGTCTCGGCGATGGGCATGGAGGGTTTGAAGAATGCCCGGCCCGTGTGCCGCCGGTTGCGCATGGATTTTCCAGCGGAACGGATCATTGTCGGTTTCTGGAATGGCAATCCGCGCCCGGAAGACCTCGAGGAATGGCTGCCAGCCGTTCCCCGCGAAAACGTTCTCACCACTCTCAAGCAGGCGGCCGAACGCATCATAACACTCCTTCAATCTTCCGATCACCCGCCGCCCGCGCCCCCGCGCGCCGCGCTGCCCGAAATCCAACATGCTGAGCATTGAAACTCTCCCCGTTGATCCCGCCGCCTCCGCCCGGTGCGTCGGGTTGCGCTATGTAACCGATGACATTCCCGGATTCCGCCGCGAAAAATTCAATGGCGACTTCCGCTATCTGGACACGCGGGGCCGCGTGACTCGCGACCAGGACACCCTCGATCGCATCAAATCCCTGGTGATTCCGCCCGCGTGGACGGACGTTTGGATTTGCCCGGACGAGAACGGCCATCTCCAGGCCACCGGCCGCGACGCCCGCCGCCGCAAGCAGCACCGTTATCATCCGCGCTGGCGCGAGGTCCGCGACGAAACCAAATACACCCAAATGATCGAATTCGCCCGCGCGCTGCCTGCTATTCGCCAACGCGTCGAGGAGGACCTCTCGCTGCCGGGCCTGCCGCGCGACAAGGTGCTCGCCACGGTCGTGCGGCTGCTCGAGACCAGTCTCATCCGCGTCGGCAACGAGGAATATGCCCGCGAGAACAACTCCTACGGCCTGACCACGATGAAGAACCGGCACGTGGATGTGTCCGGTTCCAGGCTCCACTTTCATTTCCGCGGCAAGAGCGGAAAGGATCACCAGGTGGACATCCACGACCGCCGCATCGCGAAGATCGTCCGCGCCTGCCAGGACATCCCCGGGCATGAACTGTTCCAATACATTGATGAGGACGGCGAGCGACGAAAGGTCGAGTCCGACGATGTCAATGCCTATCTCCGCGAAATCTCGGGACGCGATTTCACCGCCAAGTTTTTTCGCACCTGGGCGGGAACGGTGTTCGCCGCGCTGGCGCTGTGCGACCTCGCGGAGTTCACGAGCAAAAGCCAGGCGAAGAAGAATGTCACGCAGGCCGTGAAGAGCGTGGCCGCGCGCCTCGGCAACACGCCCGCCGTCTGCCGCAAATGCTACGTGCACCCGGCGATCTTCGATTCCTACGTCCAGCGCTCGCTCAACGCCGCGCTGCAGCGCCGGCACACACGGCGCATGACCAACTCGCCCCACGAACTCAACGCCGACGAGGCCGCCGTCCTTGAATTGCTCGAGAATTGCCTGGCGGCCGAAACCGCCGCCGCTCACCGCGGCAACGGCAGTTCCCGTTGCGACTCCGCCGCGCGATAAGAGAGCTTCCCGTTCACCAGCCGCGCCGCGCCGCTGAAGGGATGCAGCGTCGGTTCGTCGGAGCTCAGGATGTGCCAGACGGTGTGGCCTTCCGCCTTGAGATAATCGGAGATCAGCGAGCGATGACACTGCCACCACAACGCCTCCGCGCACATCATCACGGTCCTCTCCTGTTGCGCGAGCACCAGAAGTTTTTCGATTCCCAAACGGAAGGCTTTCGTCCCCATGTAATCGGCGTAACCGCGAAACGCCGCGTTGCGCCACGCGGTGTTCGGGGAATCGGTCTGCACCGTGCGCCGTCCGCCCAGTTCGGGCAGGTGTTGATACGCAATACCGGCCGACCGCAACGCTTCGGCCAGCGCCTCGCTTCCGAAATGCGGATGCCGCCGCGACCCGGGGAACCGCCGCACGTCGGCCAGAATGCGAATGCGATTCGCGCGCAGCAGATCGGTGAACTCTCCGATGCTCCGCGTTGAATGCCCGATGGTCCAGATCTCCGCCGGCTTCGCTTCCATGTCCGCCCGGCCAATATGCCCCATCCCCGCCAAAGTGCCACCGGGTGTCTTTTCCCCCGGTTCTGCGGGGCAAAATCATGCCTTGAATCCGAGCGCCCTTTTGGCGGCCTGGCCGGGCGCAAATCGAAACCGCTATTAACCGCCTTTTTTCCTCTCTCCTTGCGACGACCGAGCGGGGAGAGAGCCGGAGAGAGGGGCCATTGATTCCACCGCCCAGACCCAATCTCAAATTTGAAATTTCAAATCTCAAATCCCCAGTGCACATTTCTCCCGTGGCATGAACCAGTTCACTCCCCTGCCCCGCAAATTCTATGAACCGTCCGCCTCCGCCGTCGCCCCGGCGCTGCTCGGCCATCTGCTGCTGCGCCGCACCGCGCGCGGATTCTGTGGCGGCCCCATCGTCGAAACGGAAGGTTACATCAGAGGTGATGCCGCCGCGCATTCCTACGCGGGCCTGACCAACCGCAACCGCGTCATGTGGGGTCCCCCCGGCCACGCCTACGTCTATTTCATCTACGGCAATCATTACTGTTTCAATGCCGTTTGCCTCCCGCCCGGCGCCGCCGAAGCCGTGTTGATCCGCGCCGTCGAACAGCTCGTCGGCCTCGAAATACTTCGATCCCACCGCCATGTCTCCAAGGACGTCCAGCTCACCAACGGTCCCGGCAAACTTTGCGCCGCCATGGACATCGACCGATCCCTCGACGGCGCCAACCTCTGCGATCCCGACTCCCCCGTGATCATCGCGCGCAATCCCGACCTCAAATCCTTCCTCGCCGACCGCGGCCCCGTGGTCACTACGACGCGCATTGGCATCACCAAAGCCGCCGCCCTTCCTCTCCGCTTTTTCCTCGACCGCAGCCCCTCCGTCTCCGTCCGCCGCACCAAAATCGTCTCCCCTTGATTTTCCGCAGCCGCTACCCAATGGGGCGCACGGTTCCCCGCACGCCGCCGCCTGCAGCCGGCGCTTCCGAACACCCAAACCCGTCCGCCACGTCCTCTGCCCCCGTTTGCGCCGACCCCGCCTCAAGTGGCATATTGCCTCAACCGAACCGGCAGGCACGATCACACGAGGAGCCGCATGAGCGATCACATTTACAAGAAAATCGAATTGGTGGGCACTTCCTCCAAAAGCATCGAAGACGCCGTCCGCAACGCCCTTTCCACCGCCGGCCAGACGGTGCGCAACCTGCGCTGGTTCGAGATCACCGAGACCCGCGGCGAAATCGAAAACAACCAGATCGCCCACTGGCAGGTGACGCTTGAAGTCGGCTTCCGCCTCGACAAGACGGCCTGACCCGCATTGCTGCCTGGCTTTCATGGGAGATCATTCCTTGAAAGTTCTTATCAGCAACAGCCAGTCTCCCTGTTTCGGCGTCGGAAACCGGCAAGTCTGACCGCCGAGCACGGCCAGCCCCGGACTGCGCTGGCCCGTCCGCGGATTGATCCAGTTCACTTCCGGCGTTGAGGGCAGCATCTCGGTCACGAGTTCCACCTCGCGATCCGACGGCACATACACCAGCACCATGTCTCCCTCCGGTGTTCGCGCCGCGGCGATATGCCGTCCGGGCTCATCAATCCCCGGCTGCCGCGCCACAATCTCCGGTGCCGGTCGCAATCTCCAGAACTCCAATCCCCCGATTGCCTCCGCCACTTCGCTCATCTGTTTCGCGCCCGGCAGGAATAGCGCCTCGCGCCAGCCCGGCTGCGTCGAAGCGCTCGCGTTCGTTGCTGCATTCCCATTCCCTGGTTGCCAATTCCACACGCCCTGCCCGCCATAATTGACTCCGGCGGACGTCGCCGTCAGGAAGCTCCAGTAGATCGCCCGCCGCACCTCAAACGCGTCCGGCCGATGTCCCGACTCCGCCGCTTCATTCTCCAAGGGTGCCCAGAACACGAACGGCTTCTGCGGTTCCTTCGACCAATCATTCGCCGGCGGCCCCGCCACCAGCCATTGGATCGTGTCGTCGTTCACCTCCTGCGATGCCGGACAACCCAGCAGGTCCACCCATGGCTCGCGCCGGAATTCATTCAATACCCAGTAAGTCTCGCCCGGGTACACCGCCACAGGCGCGTGCCGCCCGTCGCCGAACACCGCCCGCCCGATCGCCTTCCAGCGATCCACATTGCGCGCGCGATTGTCGCCTTCGCATGTCAACACCCACGCCACATCGTCCGCTCCCCAGCGTGCGGCCATGTAACGCAACAGCAGAATCGCCTGGTCCTCCGCGATCTGTGCCGTCGCGGCATTGCCCTTCGGCGCGCCCAATTCCTCCAGCGGCACAATCGCGCTCACCAGCCCCGCGCGATTCAACGCCTCGATTCGCGCATCGAGCGCCTGGAAATATTCCACGTCCGGTGTGATCAAACCGCTGCCCGAAAACGCCGACCGCTTGCGCCCATCCGCCTCTGGCGCCGCCGCCCATTGGATCACCGTGAAATTCTGCCGCGCCCGAACCTGCGCGTAGTAGTCCAGGTCCCGCGCCGACGCCTGCAACGCTCCCTTCCACAACGTGTCCGCCAGCCAGAAAAACGGCGTGCCGTCCTCCCGTTCCATGTGCCGTCCGTCTCGCGCCATCCGCACCGGCCCGTGCAGGTCGAGGGCCGAAGTCCCTTTCGCCGCCACGCACACAAATTCACCCGTTACACTCAAACTGGCGTTCGTCCGGTCCGAGCTGCTCGTCTGGAATTTCCATTTCCCCGGCTGGTCCGGCAAGAACCGCACCCGCCACGTCCGCCCACCGTCCCAAAACCCATACACCTTCCGCGGCGCGCCCGACGGCGGCAAAAATACGGCGGTCACCGTCACGTCCTGCAACGGATTCACGTAAATCGTCGAGCTCCTGAGTGAAGTCTCGAACCGCCCGAACTCCGTCACCAGCGCCGGCTTCGGCTTCGCCGCCCATCCTGCTCCCGGCCATAGCACCACCACCGAAAACACCGCCCCCAGCCACCAGCCGCATCCTTTCCGAAAGTTATTGTAAAACAGGACCTTCATTTCGCGATTGGACCGCATCAGACAGCAAACGCGTGCCCCTGTCAAACCCCCGCCCCGCAACACCGCTTTACGTGCGATTAGCTGCGCATACCTCTGCGCCCTTTTCACAACCTCCTCATTTGCAACACCCGCACGTTTCCCGATTAGCTTCGCAACTGCGCCTTTGCCGCTGGTCCGCATCTCCAAATTCCATACAGGTTTGACGCGCAGTCCTCTGCACGTCGCCACATGAAACCATTGCTCCCGATCATCTGACCGGGTTCGCACCCTCACCGCGCAATAGCCAGCAGCCGTTCGCCCCCGCCATCGCCGAAAATCGCCGATCACGTCGCCGCGAACAAAATTTTCCGGCGCATATCGGCGATTATCCTTTCCTCCTTTTCGCAATTCCTTGCAGTGCATTCCCTTCCCGAAAATTCCCGTCGCAGCTATTTGGATCTGTCGCACCTTTCGCATACCTGCCGGATCTCTTCCCTTCATTTGCGCGTTCGTCTGCGCGCCAGCGTTTTGGAGTGCGGCGTGAAGCGCCGCTTTTCTTTGCGACCGCGCAACCATTGACATACGGACCTCCCAAATCCGTGCGATCAAGCCTTCCTTGTCGGAAAAACCGGAAAATATCGGACAATCCGGCCATCGAACGGTTTGATTTGGTCGGATTCGCTTTGATCGCGCCAAATTGCCTGCCAAAGATTCTCCCGCGGCAGGGGACGCAGTAATGGACCGCCGAACCACAGTCCCCGCCCTCCCAATCTGATAATCTGAAAATCTGATAATCTGATAATGCATAATGCTTTTTTAGCTTTCATCATACCCCAGGGGGTAGGACAACGACGGTCCAATCCCAAATAGTACGGACAATGCTTAAACACCTCCCGCAGATTAACTTGCAAACAATACTCGAAAAACACGCATTTTCGTTAGCCTCGACCGCTCAGAAGCCCCCTGAAACGACCGCAAAGATGGAAATCCATCCCCCTTGTCGTCATCTCAGGAGGCAACTTCTAACCACCGACAACGGACACCTGCCACACCACCGCCTTGCTTCCATCCCGCACTTCCGCTACTAATTAACCATGATCCAACTGGGGGCAGTTCTATTGGGCGGACACGAACTCATTCTACTTCTGATCATCGCCTTTTTCGGCCTTGGCGTCCTGTTCATCGGCGGACTGGTGTTTCTCCTGGTACACTTTCTCAGCAAACCCTCCACTCCCAGTTCCCCGACCGCAGCACCTTTGCCGCCGCCCGGTTATCCGTCCGGTGCCCCGTCGCCCTTTCCCCCGCCCGCCGCTCCCGCTCCCCGTGACAACCAACATCTCGACCTGCTGGCGATCTTCCATTACGTGCTCGCCGCCTTCGCCTTCCTGGGCATCGCCTTCCTTGGCCTCCACGCGACCATCATGCACGCTGTCTTCACCAGTCCCGACATTTTCAAACACAACGGCAACAACAACCCGCCGCCCGAATTCGTAATGCACATTCTTATCTGGGTCTACGTCTTTGCCGGAACCGTTCTGATTCTCTCCGCCCTGCTGAATCTTCTCTCCGGCATTTGCCTGCACCGCCGCACCCATCGCACCTTTTCCCTGATCATCGCCGGCCTCAACTGCCTCCACTTCCCCTTCGGCACCGTCCTCGGCATCTTCACCATCATCATCCTCTCCCGCGAATCCGTCCGCATCCTTTACGAGGAATCTCCAGCGCCGCAAGCTTGAGTGCTGCCAATGCGCGCGAGCCCCAGGACTTTCGCAGGTCCTTATCCCGCAGGGATGACACAGACTAGCCGGGGGTTGAGCGAGTCCGCGAGCGATACCCCCGGTATGCTCGTTATTGATTTTGCATCCTGGAGGGATGCCAGAATGCCACTCAACCCATCTCCACCTCCGTCCCCTCCAGCGCCTCCACCACAAACGGCCAGTTCTCCCCAAACACCATCCCCTCCCCCGCCCGCAAAACCACATCCTCAGTCCCCGGCGTCCCCGTAATCCAAACCACTCCGCTCCTTACCACCACCCTGCTCCACCCGCATCCCTCCTCCAACCTCACCGCCTTCCCGCGCGACAATTCCATTACACGCTTTCCCCGCTCCTCACAAATCTCCCCGCTTCGTTCGCTTCTGTAAAAATCTTTCGTCTGCACCAGCCTCGTCATCATGCTGCGCAATTTGTACCGCCCCGCCGCTCCGCAACAGGCGCACCTCGCCACTTTTCCATCCTGTACACTTTCTACACATCACAACTGTATAACGCGCGCTTCACATAAACTGTATCTGTTCAACCTGCCGCCAGACCGCTAACCTCCTCCCATGACTGCCAACGCCGCACCCGCCTCCCTGAACCGCGCCAATGGAAATGGCTCCCGCGAACCCGTCTACCTCCAACTCGCCAACCGCCTCGCCGCCATGATCCGCGACCGCTCGCTGCGACCCGGCGACCGCGTCCCCTCCGTGCGCCAGTTCAGTTCCCAGCAGCGCGTCAGCGTCCCCACCGCGCTCCAGGCCTATGCCACGCTCGAAACCCGCGGTCTCATCGAGGCCCGTCCCCAATCCGGCTTCTACGTCCGCGCCTGGCAATCTGACGCCACGCCCGAACCCCTGAAACCCGCCTCCGCCCCGCGCGTCACCGACATCGCCGACTCCGATGTGATGCACTCGCTCATGGCCGACCACAGCAATTCCAAGCTCGTCCCGCTCGGCGCCGCCCTGCCCGCTCCCGCCCTGCTCGCCGGCGTCAAACTCTCCCGGATCATGGCCGCAATCGGACGCCGCCTCGGCCCCGCCGGCGGCAGTTATGACGTCGCGCCCGGCAGCGAGCTTCTCCGGCGCGAAATCGCCCGCCGCTCCCTCGATTGGGGCTGCGCGCTCAAAGCCGATGACTTCATCGTCACCATCGGCGCAACGGAGGCCGTCTATCTCGCCCTGCGCGCCACCTGCCGGCCCGGCGACACCGTCGCGGTCGAATCGCCCACCTACTTCGGCCTCGCCCGGGCGCTGCGCGAACTGCAACTCCGCGCCCTGCCCATCCCCGTTGAATCCTCCACCGGCATGGACCTCGACGCCCTCGCCAGGGCATTGCGCAAAAATCGCGTCGCCGCCTGTGTCTCCATTCCCAGCTTCCACAACCCCGTCGGCTTCTCCATGCCCGACGAACGCCGTCGCCAGCTCGTCGAAATGCTCGCCAGGCGCGGCGTCCCGCTCATCGAGGACGACATCTACGGCGACCTCAACCACGAGGACGCCCGCCCGCGCTGCCTCAAGGCCTTCGATCCCGACGGCTCGGTCATTCTCTGCAGTTCCTACTCCAAGACGCTCGCGCCCGGCTATCGCGTAGGCTACATCGCCGCCGGCAGATGGCACTCACGCGTGCTTGCGCTCAAACACATCTCCACCCTGAGCGGCTCGCTTCTTCCCACGCTCGCCGTCACTGAATTCCTCAAGAACGGCGGCTACGATCGTTACCTCCGCTCCGTTCGCCGCGCCTTCCAGAATCAAGTCGCCCGCATGCGCGAAGCCGTCGTCGAAAGTTTTCCTTCCGGCATCAGCCTCACACGTCCCAAGGGCGGCTTCCTCCTCTGGTGCGAACTGCCCAGACAAGTGGACTCGCTCAAACTCTTCAAGCAGGCCCGCGCCGCCGGCATCAGCATCGCCCCCGGCCCGCTCTTCTCCCACGACAACAGCTTCCGCAACTTCATCCGCCTCAATTGCGGCAACCCCTGGGACGCCCGCACCGAACGCTCCATAGCCGTCCTCGGCCACCTCGTCCACAAGTTGAGTTGCTGATTCAAGCGCGTCCAAACGTCCTTCCCGGAGCGCAGGTGTCCCCACCCGCAGCGCGGTCGCCGTAACCCATCGCGCCCGGCCAGGCACCGTGCCGGATGCATCGTTTCTTCTTCTCTTCGATGTTCAGTGTTTGATGTCGGATGTTCGATGTTTCCGCGTTTCCAAAAAATTTGTTACTTTCCGTCCCCCGCGTCCATGTATAGGTAGAATGATGACCGACGACATGGACCTGATTCGGGATTACGCGCAGAGCGGTTCCGAAGCATCATTTGCTACGCTCGTCTCGCGGCACGTCAACCTGGTCTATTCCGTCGCGCTCCGTCAGGTGCGCGACACCCACATGGCCGAGGAGGTCGCGCAGGTTGTCTTCATCATTCTCGCGCGCAAGGCCGGCTCACTGAACGCCAAAACCATCCTTCCCGGCTGGCTCTGCCGCACCGCCCGTTACGCGTCCGCCGACGCCCTCAAAGCTCAACGCCGCCGCCAGTGCCGCGAACAGGAGGCGCACATGCAATCCATCCTCAACCAACCCGAACCCGACGCCTGGACCCAGATCTCACCGCTGCTCGATTCCGCCCTCGCGCAGCTCGGCGAGAAAGACCACAACGCCATCGTTCTCCGCTTCTTCGAGGGACGCGATTTCAAACAAGTTGGCGCCGCCCTCGGCACCGGCGAGGACGCCGCCAAGATGCGCACCAGCCGCGCGCTCGACAAGCTCCGCAAATTTTTCACCAAACGCGGCCTCACTCTTTCCGCCGCCGTCATCGCCGCCGCCGTCTCCGCCAACTCCGTCCAGGCCGCGCCGCCCGCGCTGGCTGCAACCATTTCTGCCGCCGCAGCCGCCAAGGGGGTGACTGTCAGCGCCGGAACGCTCGCCCTGGTGAAGAGCACACTCAAGCTCATGGCCTGGGCCAAGATCAAAACCGCCGCCCTCGCCGGCGGGACGGTCCTGCTCGCCGCCGGCGCCACGGCCGGCTTCGTCGGCGCGATCTCCTGGTTCGGCTCCGCTCCCGACATCACCGGCGCGTGGGAGGGCATCGCCGACGTTCCCGTGGGAACGGAGATCACCAAACAACACGTGGTCGTGACCTTCTCGAAACGGTTCGGCTCCTATCGCGCAATGGCCGACATCATTGACCAGGGCGAAACCAATATCCCAATCACAAAGTTGTCCTACAGCTATCCCAAAATTCACATGGAGGAAGCGGAGTCCCATTCCGCTTTCGACGGGACCCTGGACACCAACCGGATGGAATTTACCGGGACGTTCCTCCAGGGCAGCTTTTCCACGTCTCTCACGCTGAAATACACCACCCATCCCGACACAGTCCCGCCGCTCCTCACTCCCGCCGATTACGCGCAGAAGAGCGATTTCGACCTGCAAGGCAGTTGGAAGGGAATTCTGCAAGTGCGTCCCAACTTTGCGCTTCACCTGAACGTCCGCATCGCCGAAACCGCTCCCGGGCAGTTCCGCGCCGAGTTGGACAGCGTGGACCAGGGCGCGCGCAACCAGCTCTGCAGCGTGGTCTATGACCGGCCCGGCGTGAAAGTGATATGCAATAATGGAGACGGCTTGTTCAAGGGCGACTTCACCAGCGGCAGCCTGACCGGCAAGTGGGTGCAGAACGGCCGCTCACTGCCCCTCGTCTTCACCCGGACCGATGCCCAAGCCGACGCCGCCCAGGAAGCCGCGCGTGATTATACCCATGCCGGCCCCGACGATATCCACGGCCATTGGAATGGCGTTGTTACAACCAAAGGCATGAAAGGCCGTGTCACCATGCATATTGCCAAACTGGCAAACGGCGAACTCGACGTGCTGCTGGATCTCCCCGACATGCAGATGTCTGGCATACCTGCCCAGATCATCTCCACGGCAGGCAAAATCCGTTTCGACTGGAAGGGCATCGGCGGCGCCTTCCAGGGCGTTCTTCAGAACGGCAAGCTGGTCGGCACCTGGTATCAGGGCCGGAATCAAAGCTACCCGTTGGTGCTGGAAACGGCCAAATGAATACCAAATGGTCCAGCTCCGTCTCAGTTTTCGGAAGTATATTACTGATTAACATATGAAAAAGAACCTCGTTCCCGCCATCCTGACACTCACTGCCATTTTGCTTTGCGCCGGTTGCGCCGGCCCGGACATCAAACTCGGCGGCGGCTCCACGACCATCACCCAGAAGCCCACCGTCGGCCAGCAACTCGTTGACCTCAAGCAGGCCCGCGACAAGGGCGCACTGACCGAGGAAGAGTTCCAGGCTCAGAAAAACAGACTCCTCGAACAGAAATGAACCCGCGGGCTTCCTGACCCGTTTCGCGCCGCCTCAACTCAATAATCATGAAGTGTTTTACATTAGCTTTATTGTTTTGCATACTGACATGTCGGGCGGGTGCCGCAGCTCTTGTCCTTTCAACGACTAACAATGGAGTGTATATTGGAATTGGCGGCTGGCCCCCACATGACTACATTCAAGCAACTGATAAACTGGCTTGGAATGCCTTTTATGACAAAGGAGAAATTGAATTGACCGTGCCTTTGCCTCAGTATTCGATGAGGTTTCGAATGACTGGACCAAACGGAAGGGCGATTAGTCTGACCGAGGTGGGCAGGAAATATGGTCTTTTGTTTGACAGGGTTCACGGTTTTGAAGACACGACCAATAGTAGTTGGCATCCTTTCAATCACATTCAGACCCGTTCTGCTAGTGCGCTTGCTTCTCCCGATGAGATTGGCGGAATCATTCTGCCCTCCGCGCAGGAGTTGTTTAATATGAAAAAGCCGGGGATTTACGACCTTGAGGTGGAGATGCAGGTGTTTCGTCCTGTTGCGGTCAGCAACCAATGGAGTTTCAAACTCATGCGTTTTTCTCCGATCAAGTTAAAAATTCAAAAACCGGAGGATTAGTGGGAAAAGGAGGCCGTGTCTGTCCGCGATTGTACTTCCACTGCCTTGGTAAACGTAAACGGGTTCTCACTTTTTACACTTTACCGAAAGGCGGGGAGCGTCCAGGTCACCGATTTCCTCAAGAGAACATATCTTGATCCAAAAGAGGTCACGGCTCCGCTCACCGATGCTGACGCCCAAGCGGCCAACGCCTGGAAAATCGCCTACCTCCAGCGCCTCCAGCGGGAGAACACCGATGCCTCGTACATCAACGCGTACCTCAAGGCGTGGAATTTGTCCCCTGACATTCTTTCCTCCGGAACTCCAAAACACCCTTAAGCCCACGCAAGGCTCGGTTTCCGGCTGCTGTTCTTGCGGGTTTTTTCGCATGCCTTCTGGTCTTGCCGGGCACGGTGGTTTGGAGTAGTTTGCGGGCCATGGATAGTGCATTACCACCGGACAACACGCCGCCACCGCTGACGAGCGCGCCGCAAACGCCGCCACCTCCTCCCTTGCATCGGCCGCCGCCGATCATCTCGCCGCTGCCGTCGCCGCGCCCCAGGCGCACCGGCACGGGCTGGAAGGTTTTCGCAATCGTGGTGCTGGTGCTGCTGGTGCTGAGTTTCCTGGTCAACGTGCGCATGGCCGCGCGGAACCTGGTGAGCTTGCATCCTTCGGCGTCCCGCGAGGCCGGGCCACGGCTGGACGAGGTGTTGATGCGCGACCGCGACGCGGAGAACAAGATCGCCGTGATTGATGTGGACGGCGTGATCACGGGCGACGCCAGCGAACAGACGGGCGGCTACAGCATGGTGTCCATCATCAAGGAGCAGTTGCGCCGCGCCCGCAAGGACAAGGATGTGAAGGCGGTCATCCTGCGTGTGGATTCGCCGGGCGGCGAGGTGCTCGCGGCCGATGAAATCTCGCGCGCGGTGAGCGAATTCCAGGACAAGAGCGCCAAGCCGGTTATTGTATCGATGGGCAGCCTGGCGGCTTCGGGCGGGTATTATGTATCCGCGCCGTGCGAATGGATCGTGGCCAATGAATTGACAATCACCGGCAGCATCGGCGTGATCATGCACGGGTTCAATTACCGCGGCCTGCTCGACAAGGTGGGCGTGGTTCCGCAGGTATACAAAAGCGGGAAGTTCAAGGACATGTTGAGCGACACCAAGGAACCGGAGGAGATCACGCCCGAGGAAAAGCAGATGGTGCAGGACCTGATCAACGAGACATTCGACAAGTTCAAGAGTGTGGTTTCCGAGGGCCGCCATGCCTCCTTCCAGATGAACAAGAAACAGGGTCAGCCCCTCAGCCAGGATTGGGAGGATTTTGCCGACGGCCGGATCTTGTCGGGCAAGGAAGCCTACCGGCTCGGCTTCGTGGATGAATTGGGAGATTTCGAAATCGCGGTGAAACGCGCGGAGGAACTCGCGCACATCCAGACCACGCACGCGAATCTGATCCAATACCAGCCGTCGTTCGACATCTCGAGCCTGTTCCACCTGTTTGGTGAGAGCAACGCGAAATCGGTGAAGGTGGACCTTGGTGTGGACATTCCCAAGCTGCGCCCGGGCTGCATGTATTTCCTTTCGCCGACCTACTTTCACTGATCAGCACGCTTGAGCCCGGTCACCATCATCGAGCATCCGCTGGTCCAGCATAACCTGACGCGGCTGCGCGATCGGCGGACGCGTCCGCAGGAATTCCGGCGTGTCCTGAGCGAAGTCGCGGCGCTCATGATCTACGAGGCGACGCGGTCCTTCCGGGTCGAGCCGATCAATGTCATCACTCCGCTCGCGCGGGCGCGCGGAGCCAAACTCAGCCGCGAAGTGGTCCTGGTGCCTGTTTTGCGGGCGGGTTTGGGAATGCTCGATTCGATCCTGCAGCTCATTCCGCACGCGCGGGTCGGCTTCATTGGGTTGAAGCGCGAGGAGAAATCGCTCAGCGCGCAGCTCTATCACAAGAGCCTGCCGTCGAAACTCGGGCGTTACGAGGTGATCCTGATCGATCCGATGCTCGCGACCGGCGGGAGCGCGGTATCGGCGCTGGACCTGCTGGCGGAACGCGGCGCGCGGCATGTGCGCCTCGTCAATCTGGTTGCGTCACCGGCGGGCATTCGCAAGGTGCACGAGCATTATCCGGGGCTGCCGATCTTCACGGCCGCCATCGACCGCAAGCTCGACGGGAGGGGTTACATTGTACCCGGGCTCGGCGACGCGGGCGACCGGCTTTTTGGTGTTTGAAAATCCCCGGGCCGCTTGCTAGCCTTTCGTGCCTCAGTCCCAGCCGGCGATGAAAAATCTGTTGATGGTGGCCGATAGCGATCACGACGCCAACATGCTGTATGCGGTTGGCATGTTCGTGCCCGATCCCTTCATCTATCTCCGGCTGCGCGGGCGAAGCATGGTCGTGATGAGCGACCTGGAGATCGACCGGGCGAAAAAGCAGGCGCCGCATTGCCGGATCATTTCACTCAGCCAGGTGCAGCAGAAGCTGCGTCGCGAGGGCCGCAAAAGTCTTGGCTCGGCGGAAATCATCCGGTTGATCCTGCGCGAACAACGGATAGGCAAGATTTTCGTCCCGGCGAATTTTCCCCTTGGCCTGGCCTTGGAACTCCGCGACCTGGACGTGAAGGTCAAGGTCAAACCAGGCCCGTTCTTCCCCGAGCGCGAATTCAAAACCACCGACGAAGTGAAAAAAGTCAGCGCGGCGCTGATGATGGCGGAAGTGGGCCTTTCGGAGGCGATCCAGGCGTTGCGGTCGTCGAAGGTCGGGAAGCGCCGGCAATTGATGTATCATAATGCGCCGCTGACCTCGGAGAAGCTCCGGTCCATTATCGATACCGCCATCATGCAGGCCAATGGGCTGCCGGCGGGAACGATTGTGGCGGGCGGTGTGCAGGGATGCGACCCGCACGAGCGTGGTTACGGTCCGTTGCGCGCGGACGAGCCGATTATTCTGGACGTGTTCCCGCGATCGCAGAAGACAGGTTACTTCGGTGACATCACGCGAACGGTGGTCAAGGGGCGCGCAAGCGAGGCGTTGCGGAAAATGTACGACACCGTTTGGCGCGGACAAAAAATCGCGTTCCAGATGATGCGGCCGGAAACGCCGACGTCGAAGATCCACGAAGCCGTGCAGGAATTGTTCAACCGGGAGGGCTACAAGACCGGGCGGGCCAACGGGCGCATGCAGGGATTCTTTCACGGAACGGGCCACGGGCTCGGTCTGGAGATTCACGAAGCGCCGCGTGTCGGGGCGACTTCGCTGGGGGCGCTGAAGACTGGCCAGGTGGTGACGGTCGAGCCGGGATTGTATTATCCGGAAATCGGCGGCGTGCGATTGGAGGATGTGGCCCTGGTCACGGCGAAGCATCCGCGAAACTTGACGCAGTTCGAAAAAGTGCTGGAGGTCTGACCGGCGGGCGACCGGGACAGCAAAGTCCCGCCACCGGGTGGATTTTGGGCCAAAATGACCCGTATTCCGGGGCGCAAAAGGAGACGAATCCTTGCAAGTCATTGGAAACACGTGTACCGGAGAAATGGCACGCGCCGGGCTTGATGTTGCCCGTAAGGGATGCGCGGATTGGGGACCGCGGATATAATATAGCGTGTTCGATCGGCGGAAAAAGCAGACGAATAACAAATCGAATTATGTTTTTTGATCCACTTTGGTTGCTGTTGACGATCCCGGGCTTGATTCTGGGCATCTACGCCCAGATCCGGCTGAGTTCGGCCTACAACAAATACCTGAATGTCGGGACGTCGTCGGGTTTGACCGGCGCCCAAGCCGCGCGCGAAATCCTCGACAATGCCGGCTTGCGCCAGATTCCTGTCGAAGAGATTGGCGGCGAATTGACCGACCACTTCGATCCCACGCGCAAGGCATTGTTCCTCTCCACCGAGAACTATCACGGGCGCTCCGTGTCGGCCGTGGGAGTGGCCGCGCACGAATCAGGGCACGCCTTGCAGCAACAGGCGGCTTACGCGCTGTTCAATTTCCGCATGTGGCTGGTGCCGGCGACGCAGTTTGCGAGCTACGCGTATTACGGAATTTTCCTGCTGGCGGTGATCGTTCATTCGGCGTTCCTCACGCCGAAGCTGATCGCGGTGGCGGTTGGGTTGTTCGCGATCATCACGCTGTTCCAGATGGTGACGTTGCCGGTGGAATTTGACGCCAGCAGCCGGGCCAAAAAGCAATTATTGAAGCTCGGCCTGGTGCAGCCTGCCGAGGCGCCGGGCGTGAGCCGCGTGCTGAATGCCGCGGCACTGACCTATGTGGCGTCGATGGTCAGCTCGATTCTGCAACTTCTTTACCTCCTGCTGGTGATGCGGCGCAGCGAGCGCGATTAAGTCCAACGGGCACGTTTGACCCCCGGTGTGGGAATCACGGGAAGTGGGCTGTTGTACCCATTCCCGAAGTGTGCCGGCTCTGCTTTCCTTACAGGGATTACCGGCTGAATTAAAAAGCTGGTTTCTGTTCGCTCATAAACGACCTGCTGACATCGCAATCCGCCATCGCTGCTTATGATACGAAAAGCCAAAGCCCGGACGAACGACGGTTCCAGGCACAACCGGTTGGGAATCACGTCCGTCAAACAGCAGCCGCTGAAAGCGCCACGGTCAGTCTCGTTGCCGGCCTCGGAACGCGCAGTCGAACCCCAGCCCACCGGCGCGCCGGGCAGGGAGGCCAGTGTCGAAGATCTTTCGCTGGTCGAAGAAACCACTCCCCTCCCCACGCGCGAGCGAACGTCCTACGACGGCGACACCGCCATCAAGCTTTACCTCCGCGAAATCGGCCAGGTGCAGTTGCTCACGCCGCAACAGGAGATCGAGCTCGCTGCCCGCATCAAGAAGGGCGACAAAAAAGCGCGCGAACAGATGATCAAGGCAAACCTGCGGCTCGTGGTGAAGATCGCCCGCGATTACGAAGGCATCGGGCTGCCGCTGCTCGACTTGATCAGCGAGGGAAACATCGGCCTGATGAAGGCCGTGGAGCGGTTCGACCCAGCCAAGGGCGGCAAGCTTTCGACTTATGGATCGTGGTGGATCAAACAATCCATCAAACGCGCGCTGGCGAACCAGTCCAAGACCATTCGCCTGCCGGTGCACCTAGTCGACAAGATTTCCAAGATGCGCCGCACCGCGCTCAAGCTCCAGGAAATCCTCGGGCGCGAGCCAACGGACGAGGAACTGGCCGAGGAACTGGGCATCTCGGCCGTGCGCGTCAGCCAGATGCGAACCGCCGCGATCCGGCCGGCGTCGTTGGACGCGCCGATCGGCGACGAGGATTCCAACAACTTCGCCGAGGTGGTGCAGGATGAGAATGCCGACACGCCTTACGAACAACTGGAGGAAAAGACGGTCACCAGCATGTTGCAGGACATGGTCAAGACGCTGGATCCGCGGGAGGCGACCATTCTGCGGGCGCGTTTCGGGCTGGATGGCGGGAACCAGAAAACACTGGAGGAAGTGGGCGAGAAATTCGGCGTCACCCGCGAACGCGTGCGCCAGATCCAGAACATTGCCTTGCGAAAGCTGCGAAAAATGATAGAACGGGTTGAAACGAAGAAAGTCTGAGCATTATCGGAACCACCACTGACCACTCATGAGCCTGACTCGACCGACGCCCGCGGACATTGAACGCGGCATCCGCAACATCCCCGATTTCCCCAAGCCGGGAATCCAGTTCAAGGACATCACGCCCGTTCTCGCTGATCCGCGGCTTTTCGCCGGCAGCATCGACCTGCTGACCGCGAACTTCAAACCGGGCGATGTCGACGCGGTGGTGGGCATTGACGCGCGGGGATTTATTTTCGCAGCCGGCGCCGCGCTGCACCTCCAGGCCGGTTTCGTGCCCGTGCGCAAGAAGGGCAAGCTCCCCTACCAGACCCACGAGCAAAACTATGATTTGGAGTACGGCGCCAACGCAATCGCCATCCACATCGATGCCGTCAAGCCGGGCAGCCGGGTGCTTTTGATCGACGATCTGCTGGCGACGGGCGGCACCGCGGCCGCGGCGGCCTCGCTGCTGCACAAAGTCGGCGCCAAAATTCTCGAGATCACCTTCCTCATCGAACTGAGCTTTCTCTCCGGGCGCGACAAGCTCAAGGGCTATCCGGTGCGTTCCATCGTGAAGTATTGAGGCGGGACGCAGTGGGTGGGGGCGCTTTATTTGGTTGGCAACCTGCGCTTCGTGGTTAGATTCAGCTACGATGCATTGGCTGCAACTACTGGACATCAGCCTGTTCCGCTCGGTCAACCAGGGCCTGCAGAACGGGTTCTTCGATGTACTGATGCCGTTTTGCAGCGGGAACGCGCTCTTTGCGCCCGCGCTGGTGGCGCTCTGCGCGGTGCTCCTGTGGCGCGGCGGCGCGCGTGGCCGGTTGTGCGTGGTGATGGTTCTCCTGGCCGTCGCCCTCGGTGACACCCTGATTTGCAAAACCCTGAAGGACCTCGTGGCCCGGCCACGGCCATTCTGGGACCTGCCAAACGTTCACATCCCTCCCGGCATCGGCAAAACCGACTCCGGCAGCATGCCTTCGTCGCACGCCGCCAATTGGTTCGCGGCGACCATGGTGGTGTTCATTTATTATCGCCGCAGCCTGCGCTTCATGGTCCCCGCCGCCGCGTTGGTAAGCTTCTCGCGGGTTTACAATGGCGTTCATTATCCAAGCGACGTGCTGGCTGGCGCGATTCTGGGCGCTGGCTACGCGGCCGGGTTGGTTTGGACGCTCGACGCGCTGTGGAACTGGGGCGGACGGCGCTGGTTCCCGCTTTGGTGGGAGCGCCTGCCGTCGCTCTTGAATCCAGCAACGGGCGCAAACGCCGCCCAACCGCAACCGGCACGCTCTGCGGAAGAACTCGCCAAAATCCGCGACACGCAATTGCTGCGCCTGGGATATCTGCTGATCTTACTCCTGTGCGCGGTCAATTTGATCTTCATTGGCAGCGGGAAAATCGAACTGTCCGAGGATGAAGCCTACCAATGGCTCTGGTCGAAACACCTGGCGCTTTCGTACTACAGCAAGCCGCCGTTGATCGCCTACACGCAGTTCTTAGGCACGCACCTGTGGGGCGACACCGAATTCGGCGTGCGTTTCTTTTCGCCGGTCATTTCAGCAATCGGCGGCATCTTTTTGCTCGGATTCCTGGCGCGCGTGGCGAATGCGCGCGCCGCGTTGATCGTTTGCGTCGCCAGCATGACCGCCCCGTTGGTCGCCGGAGGATCGGTGCTGATGACCGTGGACCCGCTGTCGGTGCTGTTCTGGACCCTGGCCATGATCGCCGGATGGCGCGCGGTGCGGGAGAACTCCACGATTTTCGATTGGGTCTGGGTGGGAATTTGGATGGGACTTGGCTTCCTTGGCAAATACACGGAGTTGTTTCAACTCATTTGCTGGGTGGTGTTTTTTTTCCTCTGGGCGCCTGCGCGGAAGCAGCTCCGCCGACCCGGACCCTACGTGGCGCTGTTGATCAACGTGCTTTTCATGCTTCCGGTGTTCATCTGGAACCGGCAGCACGGCTGGATCACCGTCCATCACGTGGCGAGCAACGGCGGATTGCAAAATCACTGGTCACCGACGCCGGCAAACATCTGGTTCGGCATTTCGCATTTTATGCGGGATTACCTCGTTCTGGAGGCGTTGATTTTAAATCCGTTCTTTGCGATTCCCGCTGTCTGGGCAGCCATCGCGTTGTGGCGGCGCAGGCCGGCACAGCCGGTGCTGATTTACCTGTTCAGCATGGGCATGCCGGTATTTCTCATCTATCTGCTCTTGAGCATTCGGTCGCGCATTCTGCTCAACTGGATCGCGCCCGGCGTGCTGCCGTTGCTCTGCCTGGGCGCGGTATATTGGGAGCAGCAATTGCGATCCGGCGTGCGGTGGATCAGGAAATGTTTTGTGGCGGGTGTGACCATCGGAACGGTCGCAGTGGTGCTGTTCCACGACACAAATCTGATTGCGAAGGTGAGCGGCCGCTCGCTGCCGCCGAAACTGAATCCCATGTGCCGGGTTTCCGGTTGGAAGGAAACGGCCCAGATGGTCGAGCAGGCGCGCGAGAAACTGGCGGCCGAGGGCAAGCCGGTATTTATCATCGGCGGCCATTATGGGATCACCAGCGAAACTGTTTTTTACCTGCCTGAGGCCAAACGTTGCGTAACGGATCAGCCGCTCGTGTATTACCAATCGGAATCGGAACCGGCCAATCAGTTCTATTTCTGGCCGGGCTATCAGAATCACAAAGGCGAGAATGCGATCTACGTCCAGGAATTGGAGCTGGGCCCGCCTTACGACACACGAGCCATCCCGCCGGAATTGCAGGCGGAGTTCGCTTCCATCAAGGACCTCGGTTCTTTCGATGTGCTTTGCAAGGGGCAATATGTCCGCCGCATTCAGATCACCGAATGCCGCGACCTCCGCTGATGCAACTCGCCTCGCTCCAACAAACCTTCTCCGCGCCGGATTATGATCTGGCCGCCACGCTTACATCGGGTCAGGCGTTTCGCTGGCGCGCGCGGGACGGGAGATGGGTGGGAGTGATCGGGTCGCGCTGGGTTTCCCTGCGCAACACTGCAGACGGAATTGCGGCCGAAGTCGCGGAACCGGTGGCGGACTGGAATTGGCTGACGCATTATCTGCAACTCGACACCGACCTCGATGCGGTGTTGCGGAGCTTTCCTGACGATGCGGCGATGCGGTCCGCCGTAGGAGCGTGCCGTGGATTGAGGTTGCTGCGCCAGGACCCGTGGGAATGCCTGGCCTCGTTCATTCTCTCCTCGACCAAACAAATCGTGCAGATCCAGCAAATTATCGGTCTGCTGTGCGAGCGCTACGGGGAGCAGATCGCCGTGCCACCGGGAGAAGCGCCGATCCGCAGCTTTCCCTCCCCTGCCCGCCTGGCGGGCGAAACCGAATCGGCGTTGCGCGACTGCAAGATGGGATTTCGCGCTCCGTATCTGCTGGCCACGGCGCGCGCCATCGCCGACGGGAGCTTCGACCCGGAGCGCAGCCGACAACTGCCGCTGGCGGAAGCGCGGGCGGAATTGATGTCGCTGCCGGGTGTGGGAGCCAAAATTGCGGATTGCGTACTGCTGTTTGCCTACGGGTTTCAGGGCGCGTTTCCCGTGGATGTCTGGGTGATGAAGGCGTTGCGGGAACTTTATTTTCCGCGGCGACGGCCTTCACGCGACCGGCTGCATCGCTTCACCGAAACTTATTTCGGCTGCCATGCCGGCTACGCGCAGCAATACCTTTTTCATTACATGCGGACGCAGCGAAGCCTGACGGCAAATGCAAACTGAAGCGCCAGACCTGGAGGTGTTGTTCACACCCGCGGACTTCGCGGTCCTGGCCGATCGCGATCTCAGTGACACCGCCTGCGTGGTGTTTGATGTCCTGCGCGCCACGAGTTCGATTGTAACCGCGCTGGCCAATGGCGCGGCCGCGGTCATTCCCGTTTCTGAGATCCCGGAGGCACTTGAGATTCGGCACTCCCGCCCGGAGGTCCTGCTGGCGGGTGAACGGAATGGCTTTCGAATCGGCGCGGCGTTGACCGGCGGCATCGAGTTTGACCTGGGCAATTCGCCGCGTGAATTTACGCCGGAGCGCGTGCGCGGCACGACCATTGTGCTCTCGACCACCAACGGCTCGCGGGCCTTGCGCGCCTGCGCCTCCGCTAAGCTGGTGCTGGCCGCATGCTTCCTGAACCTCAGCGCAACCGCGGCACTTTTGCGCGCGCATTCAGTACGCAAGGTATTGCTCATTTGCAGCGGCACGTTCGAACAGGCCGCCTATGAAGACGTGTTGGGCGCGGGGGCGCTTGCCGATCTGATATGGCCTCCCGAAGGCGCCGCCCTTGCCGATTCCGCCATCGTTGCCCGGCAGATTTACGAGCGCCACCAGGGCGATCTTCCCGGCGGTATTGGGAGTTCCCGCAACGGCCGGCGCCTGCTGTCGATCCCGGAATTGCGCGACGACGTGGCTTTCTGCGCGCGACGCGACGCCAATCCCATTGCCGTCAGGATGGAAAATGGCCGTCTCGTGAAAACCCCGTGACGCGAATCATCTGCGGCTCCCGCCTTCAGGATTATCCGCGAAAAGATGCTGCAGGATGCAATCGGCAATCACCTGTTGCGCGTTGTCCATCTCATCACGGAATGCTTTCGCGTGCTGATCGCCCCAGGTGACAAAGTGCCGTTGCTGACTGCAGTACTGCAAGTGGAAGGTGTGCAACCCCGCGCCGTCGGACGCGCGCACCACGCGGATCTCGATATCCGCCGAATAGCCAAGCAACGGATCGAGTTCTCCCGTGACGGAAAACTCCTGGTCGGTGACACGAATCAGCAGAACGCTGTCTATTCCCCGGGTGGCCAACTCCGGGCTGGCATTCGTGACGCCCGGTCCGGCAGTGAGAACGGATTCCGGCACGGGAACCAGCCTTGTCCAGGCCTTCTCCCCGGCGATCTCCCGCACGCGCTTTTGAATGCGCCCTTGCAACGGGTCGTCCTTCAAAACCGCGCTTAAAGCACTTTCGCACCTTGCCAGGTCGCCCTTGGCGACACCCGCGAATATTCCCTCCAGCGCGCCCACCGCGCCGGCAGCAATCAATGAGAATAGCAGCCGCCCGGATTCGGACTCCAATTCCCCGCTCACCGTCCCTTTGAAATCTGCCTTATTATCCGAATAATTACGCGGCGCATCTTCAATGAAGACAAAAGTCCTCCCCGCCTGCTGTTGCATGATCCCCGCCTTGGTCATGGGATGGTCGAACGCAACAGCGGGATTGGACTGGGCAAGCGGAACGCCCATCACGCCGAAGGTGGAACGGACAGATTCAGGCAGCGGCGCCGGCTCATCCACCACCCGCGAGAAATTATCACCGGTGCGGCAGCCCTGGCCGATGATGAGGACCAGACCGGAGAGGCAGAATGCCGCGGGCCGCACAAAGGAAAACTTCATCGAGCGCCACTCTACGCCGCGACGATCAATCCGGGCAAGCCGCCTTCTTCAATGAAAGTTCGCCGCCGAGCTTTCTCTAGGAAGACTCCCTGCCCGCCTCGCGATTGCGATAGCTGGCCACCACCCATTCACTGAGTATCTTGTCCGGTGTTTCCACCGCCTCCACATCCAGCAAAAATTCCTCCTGCCCGGTGTTCTGGGCCACGAGCTTCAATCCGAATTGATAATCCTTGAACCGCTCGGCGCATAAATCGCGAATCTGCTTGCCCTGGTCGAGGGCCAGCGAGACCAGCCGCTCGGCCGCGGCGTCGGTGAACTTGATCCGCATCTTGTGATTCTCCTGGAAGCGCTGCGCGAAATCATGCACGAGCTGGCAGGCCACCTTGCGTTCCTCCTGCCGATGCTCGGCGAGCAGCTTCTGCAATTCCCCGGCAGGATCATCCACCAGGGCGCGGCTCACCACGAAACGCTTCACCTGCGTGGACGGCAGTTCGAATTTCAAATCCCGGAATAAGCGCTCGCAGATCGTCATTAAACCGCGCGCGCCGGTCTGTTCGCCGCCCGCAAGTTCCGCAATCCGGCGCAGCCCGTCGTCCTGGAACAAAACCTCGATGCCATACGCGGCGAAGGATTGCTCGTACTGGCGAATGATGCTGCCCTCGGAAGTCTTCAGAATCGCGAACAAGTCCTCCTCGGTCAGCGGTTGGCAGATCACGCGCACCGGCAGGCGTCCGATGAACTCGGGCTCGAAACCGAATTCAATGAAATCCTTCGTCTGCACGTGCGCAAGCGCCTGCGTGGCCACGCCCGGGCTTCCTGCCTCGCGCGCGGCGAAACCGATCGTAGCCTCGTTCAACCGCCGTTGGACGAGCTTTTCCAATCCCTCGAAGGCGCCGCTGACAATAAATAGAATATGGCGCGTGTTGATCACCCCCGGACCTTTGCGGCCGCGCTGGGTCATGTCCATCATCGCCTGAATCTGGCCGGCGATATCCTGCGGCGAGCGGGCCGGAACCTCGGTTTCCTCCATCAATTTCAAAAGATTGGTCTGCACGCCGCGCCCGCTCACATCCCGCCCGGTGGAATTGGCCGCCGCCGCGATCTTGTCAATTTCATCGATGTAAATGATCCCATACTGCGCGCGCGCGACGTCGCCATCGGCGCGCCGATACAGTTCGCGCACGAGGTCTTCCACGTCGCCGCCCACATAGCCGGTTTCGGAGAATTTGGTGGCGTCGCCCTTCACGAACGGCACGCCGATGAGATCGGCGATGCTGCGGATCAGGTAGGTTTTTCCGACCCCAGTCGGGCCGAGCAGGATGATATTTTGCTTGGCGTAGTTGGGCGTTTCCCGGCCCTCGAACGCCAGCCGCACCTGATGGTAATGGTCGCAGAGCGCGACGCTCAACACCTTCTTGGCCTCCTCCTGCTTGATGACAAACCGGTCCAGGTAGGCTTTAACGTCACGCGGTTTGTAGTCGAACTTGAAATCGGATTGGGAGTCGCCGGTTTCCGCGACATCGGAGGTGGTGTCGAACTCGGTTTTGGGCGCGCCGGTTTGCGCGCCGTGAAGATGCTGGCGCATGAACTCCGCCAGTTGCCGTTGAAATTCCTCCGGTGTGGGCGGGCCGTTCCGTTGGGAACTACTCATAAGCAGTCCCAAGATAACCGGGGAACGGGAATTGTCGAGGCCGGGCGCGGGAAACCGGGAGCGCAAACCCACACACGAGGAGTTCGCGCCCCCGGCCGGAGATGGACGTCAATGCATGACAAGCCGATAAAAACGCCGGGCCACAGTGTTGGTGACCGGGTCCTGGTAGGTCATCATGGCGTTGGAGGTGCAGACACCGCTCTGCCAGAGATTGCTCCAGGTCACGAAATTGCTCGTGTATTGGACCTGGTATGAATGGCCGGAAGCCACGGCGAATGTAAGCTGCATCTTCTTGCTCCCGCCGGGTCCCATGGACTTGGTCGACAGTTTTCCCGGCACGATATACGAGAGTTCGCTCGAGGGCGGGCCTTCCACACCGGCGGCATTATACGCGGTCACCACGAAATAGTTCGTTTGACCGGGAATCAGGCCGGGCACCGTGGCGGTAAGGTTGGTGCCCACATCCGATCGGCTGCTGTAATTGCCGCTGGCGTTGCCGTAATAGACCTTGTAGCCCGCAGCCGCATGGTCCGTGGTGGGATCCCATCCCAGCGAAACACTCTGCGTGCCCGTGGCAGCAATGGCAGAGGATACGATTGACGCAACAATTCCAATTGCGCTGATTTTTCCCAAGGCAGCCGATACCCGACTCGCCACTCCCCTTGATGCTAACTTCATACGTCTTGTTAGTTACTTCGGTTGACAACCCGGCCGTCTTTGCTGCTGATTGCGGGCTGAGTTGTTGTCGTAAACATGCGCGAGGAAGGCGTCTGCGAATAGATTCTGAAATCCTGAAACGACTGTCCGCACACGTCCGAAATGCAATGAGCCCGGCGGCGGTTTCGCTTGTAGTCTTTTGTCCCACAATCAGTGCGGAAATCTCCTGACTGGGCATCAGGCGAACCGGACGTGAAGAGGCACTCCTGATGTGAGGCAAAAATGGAGCGAACGCCCCAGCTTGCACGGAGCGTTCGCCCTCTCAGGGGAAGGAAACTATACGCGGAATTTGCCGCGCCTTAATGCGTGATCGCGCGGAAGAAGATCACCTGGTTCGCCGAAGCGACCCCGGGGAATGGCTGCGTCAGATTGCTGAAGCTGCCGGAGAACATGTTCGTCCAGGAACCCGCCTTCGGATTCGCGCAGGCCTGCACCTGGTAGCTCTTGCCGACGGGGCCGTAGAGCATCAGGTTGCGCTGCCCGTTGGTCTGCGTCTGTCCTTCAACGAGCGACTGCGCGCCCACGAGCACAACCTTGCCCGGCGCGCCCACGCACGTCGGCACCAGCGTGCCGTCCGCCTGAACGGCGGTGACCGAGAAGGTGTTCATCGCGCGGAACGACGACGATTGACCGGCGATCGCCGTGAAATTGATCTGCGCCACGGCTTGCAGGCCTTGCAGGGTCGCGCCGTTGGTCATACGCAGCGTGATCGTCGAAAACACCGAACCCACCGGCGATTGCGTGACCGCGAGCCCGGGAAGAACGGATTGCACCGTCACGTTGCTGACGAAATTTGTTGGAGCGCTCAGCTTGAAGCTCACGTTTGTCACACCCGCGCTCGAGAAGAGGCTCAGCGTCATGCTGCCGGTCTGCCCCACGGCGACGACCGCCGGCCCCAGCGAGAGTTGCAGGCCGTGGTTCACAACCACGGTGAGTGTCTGCGCGGTGCTGGCGGGAGGCACCGCGTTGTCCGTGACGTGCACGGTCACCGCGTAACTGTTCCCCGCAGCCGACATCGGCGCGAACCAGCTCAGCAGCCCGGTCGAGGGATTGATGCGCATCCCGGTCGGCGCGCCCGGGTCGAGAGTATAGGTATACACCCGGCCGACAGTATTCGGCGTCGTGGCCTTGTTGGTAACGAGCAAACGACCAAGGGCGTTCACGTATTGCGTGTTGACGGGATTGAGCGACGGCGGCGGATTGGTGGACGCGACGAAACTGGCCTCGTTCGACGGCGGGCTTTCGACGTTCGCAGCGTTGTATGCAGTCGCAGCGAAGTAATACGTCTGGCCGCCGGTCAGGTTCGTGACGGTGACAGTCGTATTCGTCTTGAGGTCCACGCGCGTGGTGTAATTGCCGCTCGCGCTCCCGTAATAGAGGCAGTAGCCCACCGTGGTGGGATCGGTGCTCGGGTCCCACGCGAGCATCACGCTCTGTTGCACAGGCGTGTTTGCAGCCCAGGCAGAGGCACAAAGAAAAATCTGAAGTGTTACAACACGGAGAAAACTGGCCCATCCACCCGCAGTTAACTTCCGGCCCGCTAATACGACACAGGTCCTCATCATGCTGTCGCAAAAAGCAGAAAAGCTGCCACCCCTTTCCGCCGTTTCGCAACTTTGCGCAAGTGGCTCGCAGCACGTCACAAAGACATTCCCCCCTGCGCGATTCTCCCGTAAATCACCAGTACCCCTGCGAAAAGCCCAGTGAAATCGCGGCGTTCCCCGCTTTCCGTGTCCCGCAGCGCCCACAGTTTTGCCCGAAAAGAATACAATGTCTGCCCGGGAATTAGGCGCGCCGTGTTTTTGGTATCGTATACGACCTGACTCGCGGGTCCGTTCCACGACCAGCCACCCGCTCCCTGTCTGTTCTGTGCGTGTCTCATTCGTGGACACGATTTTCTCGCGTTTTGGACACTGTCCCGAGCTCCCCTGCCCATTAATTGGACTTTTCTGCGTGGCACTGTCCATGCTGAACGGTGGAGCATGCATAAGGCTATTCAGCATGTGCCCGGATTATGGCGTTTGATCGCGGCCCTGGACAAGCTCCGCGCCTCCTTCAAATTCGAGATTCCCGTCGGTTATCAGGACGAGAACGGTTTCCACTACGGCGTGAAACCCGCCACCAAGACCGATGCCTTCCCCACGGTCTGGTAAGCGCCATCGTCCGTCGCGGCCCGCTCTCTCGGACTGCCGCATCTCCGTCCATCCCCTCTTCCTGTTTCCTTCCGCGCCTCCGCATCCCACGTCAGGTTTGACCGATTCCCCGTTTTGCCGCACTCTCGATTCATGGCAAACACATTCGGCCAACTGTTCCGCATCACCACCTGGGGCGAATCCCACGGCGGCGGCGTGGGCGTGGTGGTGGACGGTTGCCCCCCACGCCTCAAGCTGACCGAGGCCGACATTCAGCCTGATCTCGACCGCCGGCGTCCCGGCCAATCCCGCATCGTCACCCCGCGCAAGGAAGCCGACCAGGTCCAGATTCTTTCCGGCGTTTTCCAGGGCCGCACGCTCGGCACGCCCATTTCCATGTGGGTCAGGAACACCGACGCCCGCCCCGAGGCCTACTCCGAGATGGCCACGAAATTTCGCCCGTCCCACGCCGATTACACCTACCAGGCGAAGTTCGGCATTCGCAATTGGGAAGGCGGCGGACGCAGCAGCGCGCGCGAAACCATCGGCCGCGTGGCCGCCGGCGCCATCGCCAAAAAAATCCTCCGCGAACAATTCGGCGTCGAGGTGCTCGCCTACGTCCAGCAAGTCCAGCGCATCGCCGCGCAAATCAATCCCGACACCGTCAAACTCCGCAACGTCGAATCCAACATCGTCCGCTGCCCCGATCGCGCCACCGCCGAACGCATGATCCGGCTCATCGAGAAGATGCGCCGCGCCGGCGACAGCGTGGGCGGCATCGTTGAGGGCGTGGCCCGCGGTGTGCCGGCCGGCTGGGGCGAACCGGTGTTCGACCGTCTCGAGGCCGATCTCGCCAAGGCCATGCTCAGCCTGCCCGCCGCCAAGGGTTTTGATGTGGGCTCCGGGTTCGCCGGCATTTTGCTCACCGGCACGCAGCACAACGATCCGTTCCGCATGCGGGGCGGCAAGGTCCACACCACCTCCAATCGTTCCGGCGGCATTCAGGGCGGCATTTCCAATGGCGAAACGATTTACTTCCGCGTCGCTTTCAAGCCTGTCGCCACCGTCATGCACGAGCAACAGACCGTGGACACCTCGCTGCGCAACACCACGCTCCGCGCCCGCGGACGCCATGATCCCTGCGTCCTCCCGCGCGCCGTCCCGATGGTCGAGGCCATGACCGCGCTTGTCCTCGTCGATCACGCGCTGCGTCAGCGCGCTCAGTGCGGAAAGTAGTTCCTTAGGCGTGAGTGGGTCTCGAGGTTGCCTCTTGGCGCGCTAGGCAGAGGTGGCTCTCAATGCCATTTCCACAACCAAAACCACCAGCGCCACCCGCCAAAAATCCACACCACCGCCGCGATCGCCAGGCATGGCCCATACTGCAACCGGCTGCCCATTGATCTTTTGCCCAGCGCAATCAACCCCAGCCCCGCCACCGCGCCGATCACCGAGCTGAGGAACAGGCAGAAGACCACGCCCGACCAGCCCAGGAACGCGCCGATCGCCGCCATGAATTTCACGTCCCCCAGCCCCATTACCTCGCGCGGCAGCACCAACCGATCCGTCACCGCCTCCAGATACGGTATCTCCTCCGGCTTCAGCACGTCCTCGCCGATCTTCAGTTCCGACGCGCTCAACCGGATCGACACATCGCGATAACACCGGTCGCTCAATTCCGCGCGCGCCGCCTCCAGCACAATCGTGTCCGACTCGCGATACAACACGTCCTCGTAACGCACTTCTGAGTCCGGCAGCACAATTGTTTCCTCCGTGAAAACCACACGCGAACCCGGCGACATCGCCACCTTCTGCCGCCCGAACGCCAGCTTGCCCGCGCGCACAAAGAAATAAACAATCCCCGCCCCTGCCGCGATGCCCACCAGCGACTGCCCCATTGCGGCGCCCGGTGTCTTCACGCGCTGCAACACCGGCACCAGGAACGAGCAAATGAACCCCACCACAATCCCGCCAATCGTGATTTCGTCCGGGATGATGAAATGCTCCAGGTCAATGAACGTCGCCACCACCAGGCCGGACATGAACACCGCCAGCACGATCGCCAGCGCCACCGAGTCGTGTCCGAAGGTCAGCCAGCTTCCCAGCCACAGCACGCCCGTCAGCAGTTCCACCAGGAAATACCGGACCGAGATCGGCGCCCCGCAATTCCTGCACTTCCCGCCCAGGTACAGCCACGTCACCAGCGGGATGTTCAGATACCACGGGATGCTGTAACGGCAATGCGGGCAGTGCGACGGCGGCGACACGATGCTTTCCTCCCGCGGCATCCGGTGGATGCACACGTTGAGGAAGCTTCCCACGATCGTCCCGAACACAAAAAACACCACCGCCCAGAACCCGAACGGCACCGCCGCCCAGGTCTGCGCGTCAAATGTTGCGCTGGCTTCAACCATACAAATCTCGCATCAACGCCGACCGCATCACCTCCAGCGGCGCCGGCCGGCCCGTCCAAATCTCCAGCGCTTCCGCGCCCTGGTGCAGCAGCATCCCCGCGCCGTTCGCCACCCGGCAGCCCGCCGCCTTCGCCGACTTCAACAACTCCGTCTCCGCCGGCCGATAAATCATGTCATACACCGCCGCCGCGGCCGACATCGGGAATTTTTTCCCGTCCAATGGCGAGGCATCGCCCGGCTTGAGCCCCAGCGACGTCGCGTTCAACAGCAAGTCCACCTTCCCCGATGGATAGCCCACATGCGCCTCCGCGCCCGGAAACCGTTTCCCAATCTCCACCGCCAGCGCTTCCGCCTTGTCCGGCGACCGGTTCACCAGGTGCAATTCCGCCGCGCCTTCCGACGCCAGCTTGAGCGCCGCCACCCGCCCTGCCCCGCCCGCGCCCAGCAACAACACCTTCGCCCCGGCCAGTTTCATCCCCAAATCCTCCCGCAACGCCCGTGCCAAACCCGACCCATCCGTGTTAAATCCGTGCGCCCGGATCGCATTTCCCGATATATCGGGACCGGCTTTGCCGTCTGCGTTTTCGAGTTCCCCCAGCCCGCGCCAGCGTCCCGCGCCATCCTGCGCCTCGAACCGCACCGTATTCACCGCACCCCATTGTTGCGCCGACGCATCCAGCGCATCCACCATCTCCATCGCCAGCAACTTGTGTGGCACCGTCAGGTTCAGGCCGATGAACCTCATCGCCTTTGCCCCGGCGATGGCGTCCCGGAGCCGATCCGGATGCACCTCCAGCGCCAGGTAACGCCAATTGAGCCCGAGCTGGGCGATCGCCGCGTTCTGCATCGCCGGCGACGCCGAATGCCGGACCGGATGCCCCAGCACCGCGCAAAAGCGCGTCGCAGCATTCAACGTCCACTGTAACTCAGTCGGCATGCGTTGCTTATACGGGCCATGGTTTTAAAAGGCGAACCACAAATTTTGACCACGGATGAAGACGAACTGTGACGTTGCAAACTTCACTGCCAGGCCACGCTTCAACGTGGGCTGACGCTTTGTTCGCAGAAATCCCCAAGGGTCTCTGGACAATGGCAAACTTCATGGACAGAATGGACACAATGGACGGGATGGCCGAACAGGAAAAACTGATTCCGCTGCACGGCGGTTATCGGAGGCTGAAGAGTTTCCAGGTGGCGCAACTGGCGTATGACGTGACGGTGCGCTTTTGTGACCGGTACGTCCAGAAGAGCAGCCGCACGCATGACCAAATGGTGCAGGCGGCGCGCAGTGGCGTGCAGAACATCGCGGAGGGAAGCCAGGCAAGCGGGACGTCCAAGAAGATGGAGTTGAAGCTGACGAATGTGGCGCGCGCGAGCCTGGAGGAGCTGCGGCTGGATTATGAGGATTTTCTGCGGCAGCGCGGGCTTGGGTTGTGGGAGTCCAGGGATTCACGCCGGGCGCAACTCATAGCGCTGCGGCCCCGCACGGCTGAAGACGTGGCTGCGTGGGCCCGCTCGGTGCACGAGACCATGGGGTCCATCAAGTCCGTGAAAACCACCTACCCAGAGATCGCAGCGAATGGCGCGCTGGCGCTGATATCGGCGGCGTCCAGTCTGCTGAAGCGCCAGATAGCCGCGTTGGAGAGGGACTTCTTGAAGGATGGCGGCTTCACGGAAAGGCTCTACCGTGTACGCAGCGCACACAAGCAGCGGGGTCAATAATCCGTACTCAGAGCTCCATCCCCCTCCTCGCGTTCGCGTCTCAGCCTCCGGCTGACCCGCCTGCCCCACTCCCCGGTTCCGTCTGACCACGCGCATCCAGCAATTGATCCAGCTTGGCTTTGTCCAAGCCGGACATTTCCAGCGCCACCTGGCGGATGGTGCGGCCGGTGTCGTAGGCGGTCTTGGCGATCTTCGCGGCCTGGTCGTAGCCGATCACGGGGGCCAGCACGGTGCACATCGCAAGGCTGTTCTCGATGTTGCCTTCGCAGCGCGCGACGTCGGCTTCCAGTCCGGACACACAGCGGCGGGCGAACACACGGCTGCCGTTGCCAAGGAGTTCGATCGATTCCAAAAGATTATGCGCGATGAGGGGCAGCATGACGTTCAACTCGAAATTGCCGAACGCGCCGCCGAAGGTGATGGCGGCGTCGTTGCCGATGACCTGCGCGCCGACCTGGATGAGCATCTCGCACATCACGGGGTTGACCTTGCCGGGCATGATGGAGGAACCGGGCTGCGTGGCGGGCAGCTTCAATTCCCCAATGCCGCAACGTGGGCCGGAGCCGAGCAGCCGGATGTCGTTGGCGATCTTCACCAGGCTCACGGCCACGGTCTTGAGCGCGCCGCTGGCTTCGACGGCGGCGTCGCGACCGCCCTGCGCCTCGAAATGATTCCGCGCCTCGCGCAGATCCAGGCCGGTCTCCTGCGCGATGCCGGCGATGGTCCGCGACGCGAACTGGACGTTGGTGTTGATGCCGGTGCCGACAGCGGTGCCGCCGAGCGCGAGTTCGCCGAGGTTCTTTTGCGCAGCCTCAATCCGCCCGATGCCGTGCTCCACCTGGCTGGCGTAACCGCTGAATTCCTGCCCGAGCCGGATGGGAGTGGCGTCCTGCAAATGGGTGCGCCCGATCTTCAGCACGGTATCGAACTCCTTCGCCTTGGCGTCGAGGGCCTGGTGAAGTTCGCGCAGCGCGGGCAGGAGCTCACGCGTGATGGCGTCGAGCGCGGCGAGGTGGATCGCGGTGGGAATGACGTCGTTGCTGGACTGGCCGCAATTAACGTGGTCGTTGGGGTGGACCGATTTGTCGCCGCGCTTGCCGCCGAGGATTTCGCTCGCGCGATTGGCGATGACCTCGTTGGCGTTCATGTTCGTGGAGGTGCCCGAGCCGGTCTGGAAAATGTCCACCACGAACTGCGCGTCCCATTGGCCGTCCACGACCTCCTGCGCGGCGCGTTGGATGGCGTCGGCAATTTTGGGCGGCACGTAGCCGAACCCGGCGTTGACGCGCGTGGCGTGTTTCTTGATGAGCCCGAGCGCGCGAATGAACGGGCGGGTGAAGCGGAGATCGCTGATCGGGAAATTCTCCACGGCGCGGGCCGTTTGCGCGCCGTAAAGCGCGTCCGCCGGCACCTTCATCTGTCCCATCGAGTCGGCCTCGATCCTGAACTCTTGCTCCATGCCCGGAATGTGCACCGGGACCGAGGTTTTGCCCAATCAAAAATCTCGCGTGCGGCGGCGGGATACAGTATGATTTGCGCCGGACAACGGGGACCAAGTCATGAGCCACAAACGGAAAAGCTGGCGGGAGAAACTCCACGACAACAAGGGCCTGCCGAAGGTGGGCGAGATCACCGGGCGCATGAGCCAACGCTGGGGCGAGGGCACCATGGTCATCCCGGCGCCGGTCGAGGTGGACGCATTGATGAGGCGCGTGCGCAAGGGGCGGCTCACTACCATCGACGAACTCCGCAAGGCGCTCGCGCGACGGCACGGCACAACCATCGCCTGCCCGATCACGACGGGAATTTTCGCGTGGATCGCCGCGCACGCAGCCGCCGAGGGCGCGGCGGAGGGTCGCAAGAGCACCACGCCCTATTGGCGCACCCTCAAGACCGGCGGCGAACTCAATCCCAAATACCCCGGCGGCATCGCCGATCTGCGACGCAAGCTCGCCGCCGAGCGCCACAAGATTGTGCAGCGTGGCAAACGTTATTTCGTGGAGGATTACGAAAGCTGCGTGACGAGCCTTTAGGAAGTCGGCCCTTCGTCCATCATTTCAATACGTCGCTGATGGCGGCCGCCTTCGAAGGGCGTCTCCAGCCAGATCTTCACGATGTCGAGCGCGATTTCGATCGAGATCATCCGCTGGCCGATGGAGATCAGGTTGGCGTTGTTGTGCATCCGGCCGAACTGCGCGGTCTCGGTGTTCCAGCAGAGCGCGCAGCGGGCACCCTTCACGCGGTTGGCTACCATGGCCTCGCCGTTGCCCGAGCCGCCGAGGACAATGCCGCGCTCGAACTCGCCCCGCACCACCGCCAGCGCCACCGGGCGGATGAAGACCGGGTAATCCACCTGTTGCTCGGAGTAGGTGCCAAAATCCTTCACCTCGTGCCCGAGCTTTTGCAAAAATTCCCGGATGCGTTCCTTGTATTGGAAGCCGGCGTGATCGCTGCCAATCGCAATATTCATAGCGTGTATCGCAATTTCTTCGGCCCGGAAGGTCGCACACGAAATCGCACAAAGCCAGCAAAAGGAAACGAGTCGTATACGGACGCCAAGTTGCAATCGGCTTAGCCTGTCCGAATGCCGTTCCTGAGCCCCGGACGGCCAATAAGGGTCAACGCACCAGTCGGTGTTCCTCTTCAAGTGGTCTCGTCGCATGCCAGTAGACTCCGGCAAGCAATCCGCTCACCATCACCGCAACAAACGCGAATGCCACCCAAAGCCCCCACAATCCCGCCATGCTCCACCCCTGTTTGATTTCATCCGGCTCACTCATCGAATGCGGAACGATCTGCGTCACGGTGTCCGGATGGTGTACCCAATCCCCCACACATATGAAATCCATAGCCCCGCCGTCGGTGCAAAGGTAGAGCTTCCCATTCACGAAGGCATCCCACGCCAGCGTGCAAACTACCAGCATCACCAGCAAAACCATCACAAAGATGCCGAAACTCGCGAATGTTCTGATGATGTTACGCATGACCTCGCCTGCCTAAGCATACTATGCTGCCCTTTTGGGCTCGACTCTGCCCGAGGATCGGAAGGAAGTCGAGCCAACTCCACTGTCTCGCCCGCGTGTGCGGCGGCCTTCCATAACCCCTTTTTCCTCCCGGCTTTGCGCTGGACGCAGCGCCGGGGCGTGTTAAACTTGCCTTGGATATGGCGACCCCCACAGCGCCCCCGGCGCCCCAAAAAATCAATCTCCGCCGCCCCGACATCATGGAGGCGGTCCAGGCCCAGGTTCTCTCGCATTATCGCAGCGAACTCGTCGAGCGCATCCGCGCCAACGGCCACGTCCTCTCCGCGGACGGCCTGCTCACGGTGAAGCTCGCCAAGGAATTCGGCTTTTGCTACGGCGTCGAGCGCGCGATCGATCTCGCCTACGCCGCGCGCAAGGTGTTCCCGAATCAACCCATCTACATTCTCGGCGAGATCATTCACAACCCCGAGGTCAACGACCAGATCCGGGCGATGGGCATCAAGTTTTTGTCCGGCAAGGAAAAGAACGCGGACATCGACGAACTGAAACAGGGCGACGTGGTGATCATTCCCGCGTTCGGCACCGAGGTGGCGGTGCGCGCGAAGCTGGAGGCCAAGGGTTGCCAGTTCGTGGACACCACCTGCGGCGACGTGATGAGCGTGTGGAAGCGCGTGCGGCAATATTCCAAGGACAAGGTCACCAGCATCATTCACGGCAAGGCCTGGCACGAGGAAACCAAGGCCACCAGCTCGCAAACCACCAGTTGGGACGGGCAATATCTCGTGGTCTTCACGCTGGCCGACACCGATTACGTCTGCGATTACATCAAGCACGGCGGCAACAAGCTGGAGTTCCTGGAAAAATTCAAAGGCTCCTATTCGCAGGGGTTCGATCCGGACGTTCATTTGCAGGCCATTGGCGTGGCGAACCAGACCACCATGCTGCGCGGCGAGACCGAGGAGGTGCAGCGCCGTTTGAAGCAGGCGATGATCGAAAAATTCGGCGCGCCCGAGATCGAAAAACATTTCCGCTTCTTCGACACCATTTGCGGCGCGACACAGGATCGCCAGGACGCGCTGGAAAAACTTTTGCGCGAACCGATCGACCTGTTGCTGGTGATCGGCGGTTACAATTCCTCGAACACCTCGCACCTCGCCGAGATGGGCGAGGCCAAGCTGCCCACCTATTTCATCAAGAACGCGCAGAAGATGGTGTCCGACCGGTTGATCCAACATTACGACCAGCACCAGGGCAAGGAGATCGAGACGCAGAACTGGCTGCCGCCGGGAAAGATTACCGTGGGCATCACCGCCGGCGCGTCGTGTCCCAACAACCTGATCGAGGACACCATCCGCCGCCTGTTCGACTTGCGCGGCGTCTCCGTGCGCGAGCTGCTGGAGGTGAAGTAACCGGGACACATGGGGTCTTCTTTTGCGGCGGCACTTGTCCGCCCCCTCCCAACTGACACATCATGCCACGAATCCGCGAAGAACTGGAGGAACTTGAGCGCAGGTTCCTCGCGCCCTATGCGCAACTGAGTGCCGAATCGCGCGGCCGCAAATATCCCGAGCCGCCGCCGGACTGGCGCACGCATTACCAGCGCGATCGCGACCGGGTGATCCATTCGCGCGCTTTTCGCCGTCTCGAATACAAAACCCAGGTCTTCCTCAACGGCTCCGGCGATCATCTCCGCACCCGTCTCACGCACACGATGGAAGTGGCCGGCATCACGCGCAACATCGCCCGCGCGCTCCGGCTGAACGAAGACCTCGCCGAGACCATCGCCCTCGCGCACGACCTCGGCCACTCGCCATTCGGGCACAAGGGCGAGACCGCGTTGAACAAGCTCATGAAGGGCCGGGGCGGTTTCGAGCACAATCGCCACAGCCTGCGCATCGTGGAGGAGCTGGAGCAGAAATATCCGACATTTCCCGGGCTCAATCTCACCTGGGAGGTGCGTGAAGGACTGGTCAAGCATTTCACCAGCTACGATCATCCGAGCCGTCGCAAGGGATTCGAGGCCAAATCCTCATCGCTCGAAGCCCAGGTGGCGAATCTTGCCGATGAAATCACCTACTACAGCCACGACCTGGACGACGGGCTCGACTCCGGCCTGCTCTCCGAAAAGCAGTTGAACCGCGAGGTCCGCATCTGGCGCCAGGCATCACAGCAGGTGCGCAAGGAATACGGCGACCTGCCCAACGAGTGCCGGCGCTATTTCATCATCCGCTGCCTCATCGATCTCCAGGTGAAGGACGTGGTCCACACCACCGAGGCGCGTATCGCGGAGGCAGGCGTGAAGACCGTTGACGACGTGCGGTTGCATCCGCGCGCGCTTGTGCAGCACAGCCCGGAACGCCGCAAGGCAAACATCGAACTGCGCAAGTTCCTTTACGAAAACCTCTACTTCAACCCGGTCGTGCACGCGCCCAACATGCGCGCCGTCCGGATGCTGGAGGAACTCTTCCGCTATTACCTCGCGCATCCGGTGCAGGTGGGTGAACAGGCCCGCAAACGATTTCGCAAGGAAGGGAAGCATCGCGCGATTTGTGATTACCTCGCCGGCATGACCGATCGCTACGCGATGCAGGAGCACGAGCGGATTTTCGGCCCGACGCCTTAGAGCTGGTCCGCGAGCGCCTTCACCAGCGAATCCCGCCAATCCATCGGCGCCGGTCCTTTCAATTCCCGCGACCGGCTGAAGTCCGTCTCGAACAGCTCTTGCTTCAACCGCCCGACGGTTTCGGGATCGGAGAAGCCCACGTCCAGCTCCTGTGAAATGCGCAGGCTCATCTTGTCGAAATTCGCCGAACCCAGGCACGCCCAGCCGTCATAGATCGCCGCCTTCACATGCGTCATGCCCGGATACGCATAAACCCGGATGCCGCTTGCCATCATCGTGTTCGCCATCATGAGATTGCCGGTCTGCATGATGCCGCTGTCGTTCTCCGAGGGCACCACCACGCGCACGTCCACGCCGCGTTGCCGTGCGTCGATCAGCGCGCGCTGGATTCGGCCGTCGTCGAAATAGGCGTTCTCGATGTAGATGTAACTCTTCGCGCGCTGGATCGCCTCCAACTGCGCGCGATAAATATCGGTAAGCCCGGTGGCCGTGCGCAGCGGACGGATATCGATGGGATTGGAAACCGCCAGTCCGATGGGACGCTGGGTGCTGAACAGTTTCACCCAGATGTAGGCAAAATCGCCGAGCCAGCCCGCGTGCGCCCACGCCAGGCGGTAATCCTTCTGCAAATGCGCGACCACCGGCCCGGTCAGGCTGATCATCATGTCATGCCATTCGTAGCGATACTCGCGCCCGATGTTCATTCCGCCGATAAAGGCCTGGCGCCCGTCAATCACAATGCACTTGCGATGATCCACCGTGAGCCAGGGATTCGCTGACGACCGCACATGAACCTGCGAGCCGGACGTCAGATAGAACCGAATGTCGTCGGGTTGCACGAAGTCCGGCGGCATGGGCGTGTGTGGCGGCACCATCCCGGCGAACAACGACCCCATTTCATCCATCAGCACACGGACGCGCACGGCGGACGAGCGTTGCTTGAGCAAGTCGGCGATTTTCACCGCGTAATCGTCGTTATCGAAGATGAACACCTGCACATCCACCGTATGGAGGGCCGAAGTAATCGCCTGGATCAGCGCAGGGAAGAATTTTTCCCCATCAATGTAGAAATCCAACCGCCCTTTGTAACGGTGCGCACCCAGGATATCGTCCAAGTGCGATTCCCACTCCTTCAGATCCATGCCCGGGCCCTTCGCCAGCGGCTGGGGTGGTTTGGGATCGCTCGAACCGGAGGAACTGATCGCCGCCGCACCGGAATTGCCGAGATTCCACAAGCCCCGGCCGACCAGCGTGAACGGGCTCTTAACGGCCATGATCGCGTAGCTCCGAATGAACAGGCTGTGAAACGCGCGCAAGGCGAACCATGCCGGAAAATCCAGCGGCTGCGTTTCCGGATCGTCTGGATGGCTCAGGAAAATCACCAGCCGCTGCCGCAGATCAATCAGCGCAAACCCCGCTTCCTCGCCCGTCGCGAACAAAAACTGATTCTGATTGCGGTCAATCGTGCGCACGCCGGTTTCCAGCAGTTGAATTGCTTCGCGCGAGAAATCGGCATCATTGAGAGTCAGGTCAATGATGACGTCGGCGGGTTTGTTTTCCAATTTGGCGGCCGCCAGCCTGCCGGCGGCGTTGCGATAGAGCACGAGTTCCCGGTCGCGAACCAGCAGCACCACACCGTGGCCGGGCTCGTGCGGCGCGAGTCCGTAGAAAATCCGTTGCACCAACTGCTGCCACTGGGCGGCGTCGCGCACCGTGATCCGGTCGCCGGCCCGCGTGACGGAATTGCGGACGGAGCGCCCCTGCGGCTCGAATTGGAGCGCCGCGAATTCGTAGTGGTAATCGGGGTCGCTCGGCGGCGCGGGCCAGGAGGCATGGGCGAATACCGGCTTGCCCTGCAGCGGAAAGCGGAGCAGCAGGTTTGTTCCGGATCGGAACGCGGTGAGATTTGTCACCGGGCCGGTTTCCAGCGATCGCAGGTAACGGCTGCGCTGGCTCGAAGTGGCGCAACCGGCCAGCGAAAGCACGAGCAGCAGGCCGGCGAGGATATGGAGAAAAATGGCGCGAATGCTCACACGGTCAGATCAGCTACGATTGCCGCCATCGTAGCCGCCCCTCCCTTGCGGTCAACTGCGATTGGCCTCTTCCAGTGGGCGCAATCCGCAGTAAACGTATTTCACTCCCTGCCGTTCGCGCCGTTGCCGCCGCGAGATCATACCACTCCCGCAACGCCTCCCGCAGGTTCCCCTGGTGTTTTCGGAACAGTTTCCTCGCCGTTTCCTCCGTCCTGGGTGCTGGCGACAATCTCGCAATCCGTCTGCTTCCACGTCCAGGTCTGGGCGTTTCGAACGAGGTCCCTCCCCATCAGAAAAACAAAAAAACTTCCTGCCGCGAAGAACACCAGGAAGAACAGACTCAGGAACAATTTCCCAGCCGGTCCGGTCGGGCTGCCTGATGACTGGAACTGCGGCGTGTTGTTCATTTCTTCGACCGCATCTTCCCAATACCAGCCTCCTTGGCAAACTCTCGTTGGGATTCACTTCTTCAACACTGCCGCGCTTTTCTAAAACGCGATCACCCGATAGAACCTCTGCCCCGGGTCGGCTGTCGGATCGGTTGCCGATGCCTGGTTTCCATTCACCGTCACGGTTGCGTTCAGGTTCTGCCAGAACGGATCGGTCACGTTCTTCTTGTATTGCAGCACGTACGTCTTCCCCGCCGCCGCGGGCCAGGTGAGCGTGGGGCCTTGTCCGCCCCCGGGCGAGAATACGATCTGCCCCACGAACGTCCCCGTCGGATCGGCCGTGTACAGCCTCAAGGAAAACAAATCCCGATCCTGATTGAAATCACTGGCAACCAAGTCCGACGCCCAACTCTGAAAAAACAATGTCTGCCCATCGCCGCTGAATTGGGGCGCCAGCGCTTCCGAGTTTGCTCCCCCGCCTGTAAATATGCTCGTTCCAAGCAGCGTGGTGCTTCCGGTCAAGCAGTCATACAAATAGACATGCGAGCCTCCATTCGTGGAATTCGCCAGCAGATTTGTCGCGAAACTCCGATACGCAATGAATCGCCCGTCCGCGCTGATTGCCGGCGAGTCGGACGTCCCCACCGCCAACCCGTTGGTTCCCTGGCTGACCAGCAGGTTGGTGCCGCCGACACAATCGTAGAGATAAACGTCAGGCGCAAAATTGCGGTCGTTTGACACCCGCTCCGCCAGGGTAGTATAAAGCAAAAATCTTCCATCGCCGCTGAAACACACCGATAACTTGTTGGGAAGAAAAGGCAGGCCTACATTTGCTATTCCGACGGGTGCCCCATTCGCACTTCGATCAGCCATCGTTATCACCCCATTCAAATAGAAGGCCAACCGATTGGTATCCGGACTGCACGCGACAAACGGCCCGCTACCCGTAACGCTGTACACCACTGCCGCAGTCTGTGAATCCCAAATGCGGGTTTTGCCGGAGATGATGTCGCCGGAATCCATGGGCGAAGCACAAAATACCGCGAAGCGGCTGTTTGGAGTGATTGCCGCCGCCAAACACCCGTTCGTCGTCAACGCGTACGTAATTCCGGCCTTCAGGTCCCGCCAGAACAAATTACTGATCGAGGTGAACGTCCCCGAGGTCAGATCCTTCGCATCACTGAAGAACAGCACCTTCTGGCCGTCGCTGCTGATTATCGGAGAATAGGATCTCCCGCTTCCCGGTCCCGTTCCTGTTTTGTTGATGCTGACGAGCGTTGTCGTGCCAGCCTGCACGTCTCGCACAAAAACGTTCGTCGCCCCATTGTCATTGCCCATCACCAGGTTGTCCGCACTGCTGCTAAACGCCACGTAACGGCCGTCAGCGCTCAGGGACGGTTTGCTTGAATCTCCGTCTCCGCCCGTTAGGCCCGTAACGTCAATGCTTGCGAGCGCATTGGTCCCGTTGAGGACGTCGCAAACGTAAATCTGCCGCTTCGACTTCGTGCCATTTGCTGTCAAACCGGTCTGGCGAGTGGCAATCGCGACAAATCGTCCGTCCGAGCTCACTGAATAAGCCGAATTCAACCCTGTCCCCAACGGGGTCTGACTTGTAAATCCCGGTTGCCGCATAGAAATCAGTTCCGTCGTGCCATTCGTCGTATCCCGGACAAATACATCCGACGCGCGGTTTCCATCGCCATCCACCAGATCCTCTGCCGTGCTGTCAAAAGCCAGAAGACCGCTTGTTGTCGGCTGGCTAAGGCCTGATTGGCTGCTGTCCGATGCTGTACCGTTGGTGTTTACATCCAGCAATTGAGCCATCCCTGATTGAGCATCCCAAAGGTACAGATGGACCTCTCCTGCAATTGCGTTGGTCACCAGATTCGTGGCGGTGCTCGAGAAGGCAACATACCTGCCCGAGGAATCCATCGTCTCAAACCCGCACGTGGAATTCGCTTGAATCCCGTTTGTACCGCCACTCACCAGTGTCGTTAGACCGTCCTGGCCATCCCATTGATAGATGGAACTTGCCTGCGAATTAGTATCCAATTGCCCGAGGTACGCAACAAATCGGCCGTCGGAACTAACATCGAAGATCTGCACGTCCGTATCCACGGGGTGGGCTGCCGGATTAACCGGGAAGACCGCATAATTCCAATACCCCAGCGGAGGCGAGCCGTTTCTCGTTATGATGTCGGTCGTTCCCGTCTGAAGATTGCATCTAAGCAGCGAGCTGGCCGAATAAACCTTCGACGTCTTAAATGTCGCTGCCAAAACCACAAATTGTCCGTCCTCGCTGATCGCGTTCCCGTGGACAAACGGATCAATTCCAATCAAGTCTTGCATGTTTGTACAGACATCCGTTGTGGTTCCGGCGATCATGTCCCGCACATGGGCCCCGCCGACGGTAAACCATGAGAACTGGGGATGAAAGAAATCCAACCAATTGTTTGTAACGGTGATAAACGACACGTACCGTCCATCTGGCGTGATCGATGGAAGATCGGATGTGACCACCGCATTCTGATTGGGAACTGTGGAGCTTGTTCCTGGACTGGCGATCACCGTGCTGCCGGATTGCAGATCGCGCACAAAGATATCGGCAATCCCGTTTGTGTCATTCGGCACAAGGTCCCCCGCAACGCTCGTGAATGCCACATACCGCCCATCCGGCGTCATCACAGAAGAATACGACGGCCCATTGCCCGGTATTCCGTTTGTGTTGACGCTCACCAGCATCGTCACATTGTTCACCGTATCCCTGACAAACACATCGCTTGCCCCGTTTGTATCCCCTGCCGCCAGGTCAGTGGCATCGCTTTCGAAAAGCGCGAATTGGCCGTTTGTGGAAATTCCCCTGGGGGTCGAGTCATCATTCCCGCCCGCCGTCCCCGCCGCGTTCACGCTTACCAGGGTCGTTGTGCCGCTCTGCCGGTCGCGCAGGAACACGTTCATTTTCGGTAGCACATAGGAAGAGAACTCGCCACCGTTGGTCGTGGCAGCCAGATTGTTGGCCGTGCTGGCAAACAAAATGAAGCGTCCGTCCGGAGTCAGAATGGGATGGAATGAATCTCCTGCCCCGCTCAATGGGGCGGCCAGCGGCGAAGCGGATGCCGCAAGTTTGATACCGGCGCCCTGCAGCGTCGCGGCCGCGCAAAGGAATGCCAAGAACTGCATCCTCCCGCACAGCTTCGGGATCTGATTCAAGTTCCTCGTTCCGAGGGCAGCTGCTCCGGCTGCACGGACATTGAAGCGATTTGCTTTCTTTAATGCCGTGCTGCGATCAAGGTAGCTGGCAGGTACGCTCCCGGCGGAAGGTCTTCCTTTCATAATGATTCTCGCTTGCTGAATTACAACGCTACGCCCCCCGCGAAAGGCGGGTCAACAGAATTCCAAAGTCGCCATCAGCCGGAATTTTGCCTCGCTTCGACAAAAAAAGAAGGGCCGGACAATAGGTCCAAACCGCTCCCGATCGCCTTCACTCCCGGTCATTTCCCATTCGCAGCCAGCAATATCTCGTAATAGATCAGCGGCACTCCGCGATACCTCACCCGCCCTTTCTCCGCACACCCGCAGAGGGCATAAAATTCGCCCGCACCCGCCTTCGCTTCATACGCATCGAAACGAATCGCATCCGCTCCCGTGGCCTGCGCCGCCGCCTTTGCCTCCTCCAGGCAGCGCCGGCCGATTCCACGCCGCTGCCACGCCGGCGCGACTGCCATCGCCAGAAGGTAAAGCGGCTTCCTGCTCGGTGAAAAATACGCCGTGTCAATCGCCCACGGTTTTTTGGTTGCCAGGCGCAATGTCCCCACGATCTCCGTGCCCATTCGCGCCACGAACACGCGGCTGGTCCGCATCGCATACGACACCCCTTTTTCGGACGTTTTCATGGACCACGGCCCAGGCCCGTGCTGTTCCGTCAAATGCTCAGCCACCGAAATATGCAGCGCCGCCAGCAAAGGAACGTCCTGCGGGGTGGCGGGTTCGAAGCTGAATTGCGCTGCTCGGGCCACAAAAAAAGAAGGGCCGGACAACAGGTCCGGCCTTTTCACACGGGGCACACCTGAGAACCAGTGCGCCTACAACTGAGAACAGATTATCACATTCCCTGTTCCCAGCCAGTCACCAGTACTGGGGACAAGCCGTAAATGCCCCGTGTCGTTACCAGCCGCCTCTTTCCCTCCCCATGAACCGGTTGTGGTAAGACGTGCAAAGCACCACCTCTCCCCGGCCCTCTCCCCCATTTCATGGCGGAGAGGGAGAAAGAGACACTTGGCCAGAGGCAGGGTGCCGCCGGGGGATAACGCACCTACGAAGTTTGACGTGTTCAATTGCGCGAAATTGTTCGGGAGATTCTCTCTCCCGCGAGGAACAAGCGGGAGAGAGCCGGAGAGAGGGTCCCTTGATTGGGCTTTAATTCCCGCCGCACATCGCTCAAAACGGCGATCTCACGCAATAAAACCTCGCTGGTCCCGTCCCGGCTCCTGTGTCGGTGAATTGAAACTGACCGGGCGCGGGTTCCGTTACGGTCCCCAGCACCGTCCAATTGGTCAGCGGCGCGGCCGGATTGGTGCTCATCAGCATTGAAAAGCGCGAGCCCAGGTTATTCGTGAAGCTGATCTGAAATCCCCCACTGCCTCCCATTTTGACGCCCGCGAGCCTGGTCCCCGCAGCCGCCGGTACCAACGGCCATTGCACCAGCGTCGGGCTGTCCGCTTCGTTCGTGGTGCCGTTGCCAAGTTGGCCGTGGTCATTTGCTCCCCAACCCCACAGCGTTCCGTCGGACTCCAGCGCCAGGCTGTGCCAGTCCGGCGTCTGGACCATCACCACATACCCGTTACCAAACGGCGGCATCTGCACCGGGATGGGATGCGGATCCATATCGTTGGTACCTATTCCCAGTTGCCCGTTGTAATTGCGTCCCCACGTCCAAACCGTGTGATCGGCGCGGATCGCGCAATTGTCCCGGTCCCCCGTCTGGCCGGCAAAAATCATGTTCGTCAAATTCAACACCTGCGTCGGGATGTTCGTGTCCGACTCATTCCCGATCCCGAGCTGGCCCAGATTGTTCCAGCCCCACATCCAGATGGTTCCATCCGATTTCAGCGCCTCGGGTTCCTGGAAATCCGCCGAGACCGACACCACGTTGGACAATCCCTTCACCTGCTCCGGCAAATAACTGTGGTCCGTGAAGCTCCCCTGCCCCAGTTCTCCCTTCGGGCCTGTGCCCCACACCTGCACGGTGCCATTCGACATCAGCGCCACGCTCACCATGTAACCGGCGGAAATCGTGGCCGGATTGGTAAGCTGCATCACCTGCACGGGCACCAGCGTCGTCGCTGTGGAATTGATCCCCAACTGTCCCCAGACGTTCCAACCCCACGACCAGACCGTTCCGTCGCGTCGTAGTGCAAGGCAATGATAGCCTCTTCCGCTGATCGCCACGATGTTGCTCAATCCGCTCACCTGTACAGGAGTGTGCGCGTCGTTGGTGGTCCCGTCGCCCAGTTGCGCCACGCCATTCCATCCCCACGTCCACACGGTCCCGTTCGACATCAACGCCATGTTGTGCCCCTCGCCCGCTGAAATGGCGATGATTCCATTCAAATAGCCGACATTCCCCGGCCCGTGCACACGCTGCGGATAGAAACTGTCGTTGTTCGTGACGTTGTATGACGGACTCACGTTGTTGTCGCCGAGTTTGCCGGAAACATCGCTGCCCCACGTCCACACGCTCCCGTCGGACAAGAGCGCCATCGTGTGCCGTCCCCCGCCCCACACCTGCACGATCGGAAACGACGGAAGATTCGTCGTGGTGATCGCCTGCGCCGCACAGGCGAAAACGCACACTCCCATCGCAAAAAGCAGCCCATTTCCCATTCTCATAAAAACATTATTCATGCTGACACCGCAGGCATCCCGCTCCGAGGCACTGTTCGCTTCCCATCCTTGAGCACAGGATGTGCCAGCACGAAATTGAGAATTTCCCCACCTTGCGGGCGGGTAGTCCGGCTGCTTTTGCCATTCGCAAAGATCGCACAGAAATGGACTTGCATTTCCATCTCGGCAAACGATGTTGGCTGGGCGATCACTCCCCAACTGCGGGCAGGCTTATGGCAAATCAGCCGCTCATCGAGTCTCACACACGGCCAATGGCTCCCAGGGCTTCAGGGATCGGTGAACTGGGAGGAGAGGGCCACTTGTGGCAATCTCCTTTCTTCCTCGCTGCCCTCGTAGAGTCTTCCGACGACGCGATCATCAGCAAGTCGCCGGACGGCGTCATCATGAGCTGGAATCACGGGGCGGAATTGATCTTCGGCTACCGGGCCGATGAAATCATCGGCCATTCGGTCTCCGCGCTGACGCCCGAGGACCTCCGCGAGGAGGAGGCCGACATTCGCGCCCGCATCCGCCGGGGCCTGCGCGTCGCCAATTACGAGACCCGCCGCGTGCGCAAGGACGGCACCATGGTGGAAGTTTCGCTCACCCTCTCCCCGATTGTGGATAATTCGGGCAGTATCGTGGCCATTTCCAAAATCGCGCGCGATATCACCCCGCGAAAGCGTTTGCAGGAGGAATTATTCGACAAGAAGCAGAGCCTGGAGCTGCTTTCCGACACGGCCGTGCAGTTGCTCAGCGCCCACAACCCCGTGGAAGCCCTGCAGTGGATGTTCCCCAGACTGGCCCAACAGACCCAGGCCGATCTTTTCCTCCATCACCAGATGCTTGAACGCAGTGACGCCCTCGAGCTCTCCTGCTACGCGGGCGTTTCCGAGGCTGAAGCCAGTCTCGTCTCGCATCTGCGCGTTGGCGAACGTTTGTTCGGCCGCGTGGCCGCCGATCGCCGACCGATGGTTGTGCCCAATCTTCAGGCCCGCGACGACAGTTTGCTCGATTATCTCAAGACCGCCGGCGTGAAGAGCTTCGCCTGCAATCCCCTGCTCGCTGACGATCACCTGATCGGCACCCTGGCCTTCGGGTCGCGCAGCCAGGAGTTTTTCACCACCCAGCAACTGGAGCTTTTCGGGACGCTGTCCCGTTACCTGGCGCTGGCGCTCGACCGCTGGCGTTTGTTGCAGTCCACTTCCCAGCGCGCGGCGGAACTCGAACGGCGCGTCGCCGAACGCACCGCCAGCCTGCAGGAGAGCCTTGGCTCGCTCGAGGGAGTTCTTTACCATGTCGCGCATGACCTCCGGGCTCCGCTGCGCGCGATGCACAGTTTTACCCAGCTTTTACTCGAGGATTACGCCCCCCGCCTCGATACCGCCGGCGAGCAATATGCGCAGATCATATCCGAGGCCTCAAAACGCATGGACATGCTCATCCGCGATCTGCTTAGTTATGGCCGCCTCGGCCACCAGAAGGTTGCCTGGACGCCGGTGGATTTGAACACGATTGTTGATCCGCTGATCGAATCAATTATGCAGGAAGTCGGCCCCAATGGCGCTGAGTTTAGAGTGGACCGCCCGCTCCCCAAGGTCCAGGGCGACCCGCATCTCATCAGCCAGATTTTTGACAATCTGCTTTCCAACGCCATCAAGTTTGTCGAACCCGGCTGCAAACCCAAGGTGCGCATCTTCACTGAAACTCGACCCGGTCGCGTTTGCGTCCTCATCAAGGACAATGGCATCGGCATTCCCGAGGGTTATCAGGAGCGCATTTTCCTGGTCTTCGAACGCCTCCATAACACGCAAACTTATCCTGGGACCGGAATCGGCCTTGCCATCGTTCGAAAAGGAATGGAGCGCCTGCGCGGCCACGTGGGTGTCACCTCCACTCCCGGCGAAGGAAGCTGCTTCTGGCTCGAATTCAAACCGCCCGTAACCACTCCATGATCCGGCCTCTCCCCACCGTTCTGCACGTTGAAAACGACAAGAACGACCAGCTTCTTGCCCGCATTGCCTTTCAACGCGTCCAATGCCCGGTCAACCTCCAGGCCGTCGAGGATGGCGAGCAGGCCATGGATTACCTGATGAACGCCGGGCGCTTTTCCGATCGCGTGCTGTATCCGTTCCCCGATCTCATCCTCCTGGATCTCAAACTTCCCCGCAAATCCGGCATGCAAGTGCTGGAATGGGTGCGCACCCGCCCGGAATTCGATGGCCTTCCCATTCTCGTCCTGAGTTCCTCTGAACATTCCGACGACCGCGACCGCGCGATGGCCCTCGGCGCCAACGCCTATCACGCGAAGCCGCTCGCCTTGGATCCCCTCACCGGCCTCGTCCGTGAAATTTGCAAGGATTGGCTGACCTAGCGTCGGCTCTGTTACTTGCCGGGCGACCTTCAGCGATCAGGCAATCAGCATTTTCCGTCAGAATACTCGCTTTCCTCCCCCGGTCTGATAGTCTGAACACCTGACAAATTGATAATCAACCAGCGCCATGCCCGACATTGTCCTGGCCACACTCAACGCAAAATACATTCACGCCGCCTTCGGTTTGCGTTATCTCCTGGCCAATCTCGATGAACTCCGGCCCCGCGCCGCCCTCCTCGAATTCGACATTCATCAGCGACCCATCGAAGTCGTCGAGCAACTTCTCGCGGAAAACCCGCGCATCATTGGCCTCGGCGTTTACATCTGGAATGCCGCCCCCACCGCGGAGGTCGTCTCCATCCTCAAACGCCTGCGCCCCGAGGTCATCGTCATCCTCGGCGGGCCCGAGGTGAGCTACGAAACCGACCGGCAACAGGTCACGCAACAGGCGGACTACGTCATCACCGGCGAAGCCGACCTGAAATTCGCCGAGGTTTGCCGCGTTTTGCTCGCCGGTAATCGTCCGCCCGCAAAAGTCATCGCCGCCGATGTCCCCGATCTCGCACGACTGGCCTCGCCTTATCCGCTGTACGACGAGCGCGATGTCGCGCATCGGGTCATTTACGTGGAAGCTTCCCGCGGCTGCCCGTTCACGTGCGAGTTCTGTCTTTCGTCGCTCGATATCCCCGTCCGGCAATTCCCGCTCCCGCCGCTTCTCGAAAATCTCGAAGAACTCCTGCGCCGCGGCGTCCGGCAGTTCAAATTCGTGGATCGCACGTTCAACCTGAATCTCAGCGTGAGCAAAACGCTGCTGCAATTCTTTCTGGACCGCTATTCGCCCGGGCTTTTCGTGCATTTCGAGATGATCCCCGACCGCCTGCCCGAGGCGCTGCGCGAAATCATCGCCCGTTTTCCGCCCGGCGCGCTTCAATTTGAAGTCGGCATCCAGACTTTCAATCCGCGCGTCGCCGAACTCATCAGCCGCCGCCAGGATTACGAGCGGCTGGCTGACAATTTCCACTTTCTCCGCGAGCACACCGGCGTTCACGTCCACGCCGACCTCATCGTCGGCCTGCCCGGGGAGGCGCTTGAAAGTTTCGGCGGGGGTTTCGATCGGTTGATCGCGCTCCGCCCGCAGGAAATTCAGGTCGGCATCCTCAAGCGCCTGCGCGGCACGCCCATCGTTCGTCACGATGCTGAATGGGGCATGGTTTACAGCGAGCATCCGCCCTACGAAATTCTCCGCAACAAGCTGCTTGATTTCACCACCATGCAGCGCCTCCGCCGCTTCGCGCGCTACTGGGATTTGATCGGCAACAGCGGGAATTTCCTGTCCACGACGCCGCTCATCTCGCACGGCTGCGCCTCGCCCTTTGCCGAATTCCTCCGCCTCTGCGATTGGCTTTACGAACGCCTCGGCCGCCAGCACAGCATTGCCCTTGCCGAACTCGGCGAGCTCCTTTTCCAATTTCTCACTGAAATCCGCGGGCTTCCCGGTTCCGATGTCGCCCGCGCGCTCTGGGCCGATTACCAGCGGGGCGGGCGAAGTGACAAACCACTTTTTCTGCGCCCGCACCTCCCCGCCACGCCGCCTTCCCGCCGCGAAGCCTCCAACACCGGCGCTCCCAAACGCCAGCAGCGGCATCTCGCAGCCGAAACCTGACCGCTACGCGCTGCTCTCCGGCTGCTCCGTTCCGTTCAAACCTTCCGTCGAGATCCGCAGCCGTTCCTTGGTTGTTTTGCCCGCTTCCCTGGCCTTCTGCAACCGCTCGTCCATCTCGATGAGATTAAGTCGCCGTTGCGCCGCGAATGCCTGTGGTGTCTGCGGATATTCCTGCAGCAACCGCCGCAAAAAGCCCTTGGCCGCTTCGTTGTCCTTGCGATAGGTGATCTGCCACGCAGCGGCCAAAGCGAGCCATGCGGCCATTTTTTCCTCCGGCTGCCCGGGCATACCCATCAACAATTCAAGCTGCCCGAGTCCCGCGCCGGCCTTGCCCAGGTCCTCCGCCAGCAATCGCGCCAGCTTTTCGCGTGCGGGCACGTCATTGGGATTCGCCTTGAGCTTCGCGACACATTCATTGGCCAGCAGCGCCGCCTTTTCCTTGTCCAATCGCGGCTCCGCATTTTCCGCGGGTTGGTCCAGCGTGTCATTGAGCGCCGGCATCCGCACGCTGCGCGGCTTGGACTGTTCCGCAAATTCCTCCTGCGTGGCGGGCAACTGCTTGAGCCGCAGTTGCGCCATGTGCGCAAGGTGCGATCCCGGCAATCTCCGGCCGATCTCCTCGAGCGCGCGGCGCGCGGATGCCGGGTCGTTCGCCTTCAAATGCCAGTCCGCCAGCCGATGATAGGCCACCGCGATCTGGCTCGGGGTGATTTGCGGCTGGCCGACGATGTCCCGGATCGTGCGGCTCGCATCCAGGAGATCGTGAAAATGATTGGCATACAAATCGGCCAGCATCATCCAGCCGTCAAAATCGTCCTGGCATTTTTCGAGTTCCTCCAGCACCCGCTTCTCGGCGTTCGCGTACCGGCCCATTTTCAACTCGCCGATGGCCCGCGCGTAAAGCGGCGTGGGCGGCGGCAGTTCCTCCACTTCGCGCGACGCGAAAAACAACAGCGGCACCAGCAGCGGCATGAACGCCAGGCCCAATCCCTCCAGCCTCCCAACGAACAGCGCGACTGCCACCAGCGGCGACATCAGGACCGCCCATCCCAGCCCGGCGGCCACGAGCTGCTTTTTCTGTCCGGTCTGTGCCGCAAAACCGAAAAGCAACCATCCGAATGTCAACGCCGCCCAGTAGCTGCTGATGATCATCACCGCGGGCGGCGATAGTATCAGCATCCGCCCGAACCATGTCGCGCCCGCCTTGCCCGTGGGGAACATGGCCGGCAGGACGGGCGTGCTTCCCAGGTTGAACACAAACCAGAGCAGGAGAGGCACGCCGAGCCCGCGAATTGCCCAGTTCTTGAACCACCGCCGCCGACCCGCGAGGTCCTCCTTGAGCGCAAGCTGCTCATTATAATGAAAAGCCCCCGCCAGCAGACTGGCCAAAAGCATGATGGAGCCCAGCAATTGCATCGCTATACCGCGTTAACCCCGGTTCAGCCCAAGCATACCGAACGCTCCACCCTCCCGCAAACGGAATCCCTCCGGGGCTCGCGGGCAAAAAGTTTGCGCGGGCGCCCGCGACGTGGGCTATATTCGGCGGTTGCCAGTCTTAAGAGACAACTACTTTTGGAATTGGGTGAGGAGGTCGGGCGTGGTCTTGCTGTCCGTGTTCCTTTCCCTGGATTTGCGGGGGGCGCTGTTGTCGTCCTTCCAGGCGGGCGATGGGGACTGGCAGTTGGGCACGCTGACGGTGGGGAACGTGGACGGCACGCCGGGGCTGGACATCGTGGTGCCGTATCGCAATTCGAGCGGGCAATGGTACCTGGACGCGTTCAAGTGGAACGGCGCGCGGCTGCCGGGATTTCCGTGGTCGGACGCGAGCAACAGCGTGATCAACACTTCGCCGACGCTGTACGACCTGAACGGAGACGGCACCAACGAGATCATTTTCACGTGCGGGAACAAGGTGGTGGCGTTGCGCGGGAACGGGACGGTGATGTGGCAAAGCGCGGTCAACCGGACGAATTACATTCCCACGGGCGGATTCCAGGTGGTGACGAATGGGTTTTACTGGTATCCGGGCGGCGCGTGGATTCCGAATTTGCCTGGCACGGCGATATTTTATTCCGAAGTTTCGCCGCCCATTGTGGCGGATGTGAGCGGGACGGGATTGAAGGAGGTGATTACCGCGTGGAAGATCAATCCCGACAGCACCGGCGGCGGGCAGGATTATAATCCGTTCATCAGCCAGATATGGGGTTCGGGCGAATGGGGAACGATGGGCGAGGACTGGTCGGGCGGCGTGGTGTTTCACAATGCGACGAACGGGGCGCAGCGCCTCGTGTATCATTTTCATCAGCTTGTGGAATCGGGCGTGGCGCTGGGGCACGCGGATACGAACAAACAGTGGGAGGTTTACGTGCTCAACGACAGCGACAGCGTGGTGGGCTTCGACAGGACGCAACCGCACGGGCTTTGGGGGCGCGGGATGTTGCACGGGATGTTTGGCAAAAACCAGCAGCTCATGAGCGGTTCCTATGAACAGGGCGTGGACGTGTACACAGCGGACGTGGACGGCGATGGTTTGGCAGAAGTGCTGGTGCCGATGACACGATACAATCCCATCCATCAACCGGGCGACACCATCCTCGACGATGACGGCGCGATCCTGTGGCGCGAATGGAAGCAGAGCATAAACCTGACGAATGCGCACGGCTGGTTGAACAGCGCGTGCATGATCCCGGTGAATCCCGATCACGATAATCACATTGATGTGCTGACGTTCAGCCATTCATTTGAGATTTCGTACCAATATTGGGATGGGATCGAACTGGTGGATCACCCGGGTTGGCCGAAAGATTTCACGCCTTATCTGCCAACGCCGCCAGTGGTGGGCGACGTGGACGGAGACGGACAGCAGGAGATCATCATCGGGACGTATGACCCGGGCGTAACGCCCTCGACCGGGAACCTGCATATCTTCGCGCTGGACGGAACGGAGAAGCAGCGCATCGCCGTGCCGGGCGGCATCAAGCAGATTCCGTCGCTGGCGGATGTGAACAATGACGGATCGCTGGATGTGATCTATCGCTCGACGCTGGGAGTGGTTTACGTGCAGAACTTCGGCGCGACCAACGCGACTAATGTCTCGTGGGCGACGCACCGCGGGAACGCGCAGCACGACGGGAATTGCGCGGTATCGCTGTTCCCGCCGGGGACGCCGTTGATCACGAGCAAGGCCGGCGGGTATCGCAAGGCGATGTTCAGTTGGGGCGGCGCGGCGACGAACACGGCGCTGGGGTATCGCATTATTCGGGCGGAACAACCGGCGGGGCCGTTCACGAACATCATCACGCTGCCGGCGAAGACGCTTTCCTTTACCGACACCGGCCTGAAGGAAGGCTGGGAATACATTTACGAAGTGGCGGCGATTCAAGGGACGAACGAAGTACTTTCGGCCCCGTTTGCGGTGCTGTCGCTGGTGAACAGCAATCTGATCGTGAACGGCGGGTTTGAGGAGAACGACAACAGCCATTGGGACAAGTGGTTCACCGGGGACATTGACTGGAGCAACATGATTGGGACCGCAAACGTGTTTTACCAGGGACAGCAATCCATGCAAATCCGGCTGCAGACGAATGGGAATGACAGTTCGATCAGCCAATTCGACCAGTATGGCATTCCGGACAGCGTGATGTTCACCACGCCCGGGCTGCTGTACAGCTTTGGCGGTTGGCTGAAAACCGGGGGATTGACGCAGCCTTCGGAACAGTGGTTCGAATGGGGCTCGACACCGACGGCCGTGAACACGAACACGCGCCCGAGCCTGCCCTTCCCGTATTACTTCACGCCGCACCTGATCGCGGGCACGAGCGCCACGGGCTGGGCATACGAGAACCGCACTTTTGTGCTGCCCGCGGGATTTCCCAACCTGGAATTGCGGCATCGCTACACCATCAACAACCCGGGAAGCGGCTCCATTTACATTGATAACATGTTCCTGCGGGCGCTGCCCGATCCGAACAGCGCGTCGTGGGTGGAGGTGGTCCCGTTCGGGTCGAAGTGGCGTTATTCGATCCTCCAACCGCCGCCGGCCAATTGGTTTTCGCCAGCCTTTAACGATTCCTCGTGGCCGCAGGGCACGGCAAAACTGGGCGCGGGCAGCGGACCGCAGAATATTGTGACGACTCTGCCGCAATGGCTCGGGGCGTACTATTTCCGCAAGACCTTCACCCTGACGAACACGAATCTGGAGGAGTTTTTGTTATCGGTGCTCTGCACGGAAGACCAGGATGGACCGCCGACGCTGCAGATCTACCTGAACGGCAAGGCGGTGCCGGCAACGGACATTGATCCCGCGTCGAACCAGGGGAACCAGGTGGCGTATTTTGATCTGGCGCCATTCATCGGCTACCTCCAGCCGGGAACGAATCTGATCGCGGCGGTGTTGCACAACACGCTCTCGTTGAGCTGGGATGATGTGGGGTTTGACCTGGATTTGAAGGTGGCGCCGGCAACGACATGGAATTTGCCGGCGAAGATCCTGTCAGCAACCCGCGGCAGCAATTATGTCACGCTCGCAGTGCAGGCGCCGTCGAATTCGGTCTGGACTGTGCAATCGGAGGACAATCTGGGTCCGCAAGGCTGGCAGTTGGTCGGGTACTGGACGAACGGAGCGGCGACGAATTTCACCATCAAGGACACCGGACAAAACGGCCGGACACCGCCGCAATCGGTGGCGAAGAGGTTTTACCGGGTGGTGCCCTACTAAAAACAGAAAATATTTGTCCTGAACGTCACAGATACTTCGTCATAGGTATGTAATAGTGATACAACCAACGATAAAACGACTGAAAATAACTGAAAACCTATGAGCATAAGAGACAATCGAATCGTTCAATCGTATCTGTTCTTCGACGGCCGCTGTGACGAGGCCATTGAGTTCTACAAAAAGGCGCTGGGCGCGCAGGTGGAAAGGCTGATGCGTTTCAAGGACAGTCCCGAAGCGCCGCCGCCGGGATGCGCGCCGTCACCGGGCGAAAAGGTGATGCACGCGCAAATCAAGGTGGGCGACACCATCATCATGCTGTCGGATGGCCGCTGCTCCGGAAACCCGAAGTTCGAGGGTTTTGGCCTGGCGCTGACGGTGAACACTGTGGCGGAGGCCGATCGGTATTTCAAAGCGCTGGCCGAAGGCGGGAAGGTGCAGATGCCGCTGGCGAAGACCTTCTTTTCGCCAAGCTTCGGGATGGTCTTCGACAAGTTCGGCATCAACTGGATGGTGTTGGTCGCGCCGACGACTGGGAAGTGAGGCTGCGCAGGATGCAGGATGGGAGGCGAAGTCTGAGGGCGTTGCTTGCCTCCTGCATCCCATGATCCTGCTTCATCGCACGAATTCGAAGCCGTCACATTCCATCGAGGCGGTAAGCGTCGCCCGCCATGTCCATGTGAATGAATCCGCCGGCGCCCCCAGCGCGGCTGGAAGTGATGTAGATGGCGTTGCAATGATGGGCGGCGGCTTGCTCCTTGAGGTCCATATAGCACCGTCGATAGATCAATTGGACTTCAGTGGTGGCGGATCCCATGCTGCTGGCATGAACACGACATACGGGGGTTGCGCCTGGGGGTGTTTGGAGAAAATAGACGTGCGAAGTGTCGAGCTGGCTTTCGCTGCCAGATGGAGACGTTTGGCAGCCGGCCAGCACAAGAGACACCAGGAACACGAGAATCAAGGAACGCATGCCAGCGGTGTTAGCAGAGGCAACCGCGACTGTCACCCTGATTTCGGTATCGGGGAAAGGAGCAGCCAACTTGCGGAAGACTACGGGCGGCGGCGAAGGCGAAAGCAGATCACGGCGGCCACGGCCGCAAGCGACAGGGAGGGGGGTTCCGGGGCCGGCGTGGCGAGAAAGCCGTGCATGACGCCGTTGGCATCGCGATAATAGCCGACCAGGGTGTCGCCCGAAACCCCTTCCACCTCGCTGCCGACTCCCGCGAGATGCTGGGTTCCGGGCGGGTCCACGATGCTGTAGGTGGATCCATCGTAGACAAAACCATAATCAGAACCATTGGCGGCAATCTGCGTGCCCACGATGGCGTTGCCATCGATGCCATTCGGGAGGTAGTTCGCGGAACCGGGCACCGTCGAGTAGGTTGAACCATTGTACGTGAACCCGTAATATCCGGGAGACGAATAGAAGCCGGCAACCGTGCTTCCCGAAATGCCATAGGCGTACGTGGCGCCTCCACCCGGGTATCCCGCCAGGGTTGTATAGCTGGAGCCGTTGTAGAGAAAAGGATGAGAGGAGTATCCGCTGTCGAAATAGTTGCCGACAACCGTATTGCCGTAGATGCCGAACGCCATTGAACCGTTGGCGCCCTGGGGATCGTCCAGCGTGATGTACGACGAGCCATTATAAAGGAACCCGTGATTAGCGCCCTGGCTGTCGCGATAATATCCCACGACGTTATTGCTGTACACGCCCCAGGCGGTGGTGACTCCGCTGGCCAGTGGATCGTCGAGCGTGGTGAAGGTGGATCCATTGTAGATGAATCCGTGAGTGTGCTGGCTGCTGTCGGTATATTGTCCGACAACGGTATTGCCATAGATGCCGGCGGCACGGGTGCCCTGGCCGGGGCCGGTGCCCGCCAGAGGATCATTCAGATAGCTGAAATTGTACGTGACCGCGCGCGCGGACGTTTGAGAGACGAGACAGGCTGCGAGAAGGGGAATGGCTGAAATCATCCGCCGAAGAACAACTGCGGACGCGAGGGATTTGCGTCTGCCAACAGTATTCATCCCGGGGAATCATCAAACACGCAATGGGCGCAAAAGTCAAGTTTCGTGTGAGGATGCAAGATGCGGAAACGGGAAGGCGGGCGTCCGAGCCTGTTCTCCCACCGATCCTGAAACCGTCATTCGCCTGTCCGCGTTCGAAAGCGGGAGCAAGCTCCCGCAGTCCATACGCTTCGCGAATAAGAATACTGTTTTATTACTGCGAACGGGCTTTGAAGGCGGCGACGCATTCGTGGACGGAGGAGTAAAAGCTGTCCTCTTTGAGCTCCGTGGCGAGGCCGGTATTTTCGAGGACACTTCGCAATGGGCGATTGGCGTGGGCAATCTTGAGGGCGATGCCTTTCTCAACCAGCTCGGCGTGGAGGTCGTGCAGGCACTCGGAGGCGGTAACGTCGATGTCGGTAATGGCCTGCGCGTCGAGGAGGAGCCAGATGACCGGGGCGGAGCATTCGGCCACCAGTGAACGGATGCGCTGAACGAAGTAACTGCTGTTGGAGAAGAGCAGCGGGGCATAGAACCGGTATACCAACAGTCCGGGAATGGTGTCGCCGATCGGGGAATCGCCGAGATCATGGAAGCCGTGGCCCGGAATTTCCCGGAGAATGGCGTCGGGCGGACGGGAGATGCGGTTGATCAGGCCCAGCAATGAGAGCACCACGCCCACGAGAATGCCGGGCACAACGCCAGCGGCGAGAACCGCCAGGGTGGTGATGGCTGCCACCCAGGCCGAGCGCGGATAATGGCGGTAGATTCGGTGCATTACCGTGAACTCGACGAGCGTCGAACCGCCGTAGATCAGGACCACGGCGAGGGCGACCTGCGGCAGATGCGTGATCAGCGGCGTGAGAAACAGGAGAAAGAGCGCAAGCGTCAGGGCGGCGAGCAGGCTGGCGAGCTGGGTGCGGCCGCCGGCGCTGTCGCAGATGGCGGTGCGCGCCTGGCTTCCCGTGATCGAGAAGCCCTGAAACAGGCCGGTGAAGAGGTCGGCGAGCCCGAGAGCGGCGAGTTCCTGGTTGGGGCTCACTTCGTAGCCGTTCTTGGCGGCAAAGGCGCGCGCTAGCAGGATGCCTTCGGTATAAGTGAGGAAGGCGATGCCGAAGGCCGCGGGAAGCAGTTGATGGAGATCGCGCCAATCCGCCTGGGGAAAGGCGAATCTGGGAAGACCGCGCGGGAGCTGGCCGACGATGGCGAGGCCGCGGTTCTCGAGGCCAAACGCGAGCGAGGCAACGGTCGCGATCGTGCAAATGGCAAGCGCGGGAGGCACGCGGGGCATGAAGTGTCGCATCAACAAAAGCAATGCGAGCAGCGCGAGACCGAACGTCAACGTGAGCCGGTGCGCCGAGGAAAGCTTTCCGGCGAGTTCGATGAGCCGCGGGAAGAAATCGTTGTGTTCCAGCGTGACGCCGAAAAGTTTGTTCAACTGGGAAGCGACCAGAATGAGCGCGGCGCCGGTCATGTAGCCGACGAGCACGGGTTTGGAAAGATAGTCCGCCACGGCGCCGACGTGCACACGGGCGGCAAGGATCAGCACCAGGCCGCTCAGCAGTGCGACCATGCCGGCGAGGGCCACGGCGTGGGCGGGATCGCCGCCCGCCAGAGGCGTGACGGCGCTGGCGATGAGCAGCGAGATGGCGATGTCGGGTCCGACGATGACCTGGCGCGAGGTGCCGAAGAGTGGATAGATGATGAGCGGCACAAGCGCGGCGTAGAGGCCGTATTGCGGCGGCAGACCGATGATGCCGGAATAGGCGATCACCGAAGGAATCATGACGATGCAGACCGTGACGCCGGCGAGGAGATCGTCGATGAACCAGGAACGCTGATAGTTGCGAAAGAGCGCGAGGCCGGGAACGAGTCGGGTGAGAAGGGATTGGGCGGAGGGGGAAGGAGTTGAAGCCGGTTGGTTCGGAGCCGGGGTCATGATTGTTTGCCGCGACGCATGGTTTCGGTTGATTTGGCAAGCAATGGGAGGGGGAAGTCAATGAATTTGGGGAAAAGCGGGAGTGGACGCGAATTGCGTGCGAATTCACGCGATTGATGGCGAGGGAATGAGGGCGCGGTTGGAATGGGAATTTGGGGAGATTTTGCGCAAGTGGCTGGA
>Ga0070741_10001531_pt1 | contig 69683 bp, 58 predicted proteins | sample Coa_R1_4_FD_66440 | JGI IMG/M metagenome (GOLD analysis project Ga0070741, IMG submission 66440) | Surface soil microbial communities from Centralia Pennsylvania, which are recovering from an underground coalmine fire - Coalmine... | ecosystem: Environmental > Terrestrial > Soil > Unclassified ... | reverse complement strand
CGGGCCCATCAGGAATATGAGTAGCGGAACGATCAATCCCCATGCGAGCACACCTCCGGCGAACTGTATTGACGCGAGCCTCAGTCCAATGATGTAACCCACGCCTAAATAGGCAGGGCTGACGCTTGGCGCCGCAAAGGTGCTTGCGCCACCGGCTGCAAGTACGTTCGAATCGGCAGCCGTTCCGAGCCGAACCTGGCTGCGGCCGAGATTGCCAATTTGTAAATGAATGTCCTGGTCTGCGGCGAAGAGGCCGAAGCGACCGAGGATGTAAACGATTCCGCCGACTCCGATATTCCAGAAGAGGTATTTCGCAGCCTGTGCCCCGCGGCGCCCGGCTTTATGGATTTCGCCGGCAGCAACAGACTCCGGGAAGGGAAGTTCGGGGTCTTCGACCATTCCGCGGCGCACCAGGGAAATGAAGAGTACGCCAAGAATGCTGCCGACCATGATGAGGGCGGTAGCTTTCCAGTAGATGTTCCAGTCCGTAACGCCGAAAGAAGGCCATGCGCCTGCGAAAACGAAAGCGGGAATCGTGAAGATAGCGCCGGCTGCTATGCCTTCGCCGATGGTTCCAGAAGTGCGGGCGATGTTTTCTTCGAGGACGCTTCCCTTCCAGATACGAAGCACGGCCATGCCTATCACGGCGGCGGGATAGGTCGCGGCAATCGTAATCCCGGCGCGCAGACCGAGGTATGCGTTGGCCGCTCCGAGGACGACGGTCATCACCAGACCGAGCAAAACGGCACGAAGAGTGAACTCCTTCATTTCCATGTGCTCGGGGACAAACGGTTGGTGCTTTTTGCCGGTCTCGGCGGTATTCGCAGGTGTGCTCATTCAGGCCCCTTCAGAGTGTCGCCGGGATGCTGGTTTCGCTCGCATCGCCCGGCAAGGAAATTTACGAAAAACTGACCGCGTCTCAACGCAAACAAACCGCGCCGCACCTTAGCATGGGGCAAAGCGATTTACAAGTCGGCGGATGCTGAGCCAAAACACACTGGTGTAGCGGCGATATAATCAGAGATGCACGTCGATTGCTTCGCAATCGAGGGGCCCATGTTTTCGAAGCAGTATCGGTGTCCGCAGTGCGGAGGATCGAACGGCTACCGTTCCCACTACCGCAATTTTCTGGAGAGGTTGTTTCTTCCCATAGTTCTCCTTCAGCCAGTTCGCTGCATTGACTGCTATCAGCGAAGCAATGTCTCGATTCTTATTGAGGTCCCAAAGCGAAGCTCGCTGAAGCATCGACCTGCATAGGTTCCTTCTGTTCTGGTGAGCCGCCGAAACAACCCAGAGCGCAATTCACTCGGACGGGCATGAACATCCGTTGCCTCGGCGGTAATTGCTTGTCTCTGAAGTCCTCCGCTATACTGAAGCTAATTCGTGCGGCTGGAGCCTAACCAGGCGCCGTACGAGGGAGGCTAGGTCTTCAGCAGTACCGGAGACATAATTCGTAGGCCGGTTTTGCCGCCCGAAGCCGCGAAATTCGGGCGCCTGGGTCTTGCAGGACGAAACCTGCTGAGTTTGGCGGTTTCAGGAGCGACGCTGGTCGCTCGAGGCAGTTTCGCGACGATATTCCCTTCTGATTGCCGCCTCTGCGGTGCTCCCTTGATAAATATTTCGCGCTTACCAGTTTGCGAAAGCTGCTTGCTCGCCATGACGCCGATTTTGGGGGCTACTTGTGACATTTGCGGAGAGCGCGTGGGCCGCGAACAGGCGACGCTGGAACGTCGAGTTTGCGTTGCGTGTACACAAGAGCCGCCGCATTTCACTAAAGCTGTGGCCTATGGTCCATACGACTCAGAATTACGCGAACTTATTCATCTTCTGAAATATGAGCAGGTTGAAACTGCAGCCTCTCTCTTGGGACGGATGCTTGCAGAAGCGATTGAAAAACTGAACATTGCTGCTGATCGCGTTCTGGTTTTGCCAGTGCCACTGCATCGCTCGAAGCGTCGTCAGCGGGGGTTCAATCAGGCGGAGTTAATTGCACGCGCTGCAATGAAGAGGTGTGCTTTCGAAGGCTTGGAATTCACGGCCGGAGTCCTGGAACGTACTAGGTCGACCGTATCGCAGATTGGTTTGACAAGGGCGCAGCGTGCGGAAAACATCCGGGGAGCTTTCCGGATGCAGCATCTAAACAGGATAAAGGGACGAGATGTTCTGCTGGTTGATGATGTCTTAACAACCGGAACCACGGCGAACGAGTGCGCCAGGGTATTACGACGGGCGGGGGCGGAAAGGGTTTGGGTGGCGACCGTAGCGCGCACGTTGAAAGAGAATGCGGCACTTTTCGCCGGGGAGCACGGGGACGCCGTATCGGGCGCGAACATCGCCAGAGCATGATGAACATGTCAGGGCACAGACACAACTCGGGAGTCGATCACGGACGCCATGCGGTAACAGCGGCAGTTTTCGGTATTGGTGTTCACCAGGAGAGCGATGTGCACGCACTGCACGCGCCGGTGCTGGTACTGAATGCTTCCTATGAGCCGATCAATGTCTGTGCGGCGCGGCGCGCCATTGTGCTGGTGCTCAAGGGCGTTGCCATGACGGAAGAAGAGAATGGTCACTTTCTTCATGCGGCGCGGCTGGCACTCCGTGTGCCTTCAGTCATTCGGCTACTGGAGTATCGGCGGATTCCTCATCAGACTCGGGCGCTCTCTCGGAAGAATATTCTTTTGCGCGACCGAAATACTTGCCAGTATTGCGGGGAGGTTCTGGCGTCGAGTGAATTGACTCTTGACCATGTGATACCGCGGTCTCGCGGCGGCGCTTCATCCTGGGAGAACTTGGTGGCCTGTTGTCATAGCTGCAATCGCAGTAAGGGAAACCAACTGCCCGCCGAAGCCGGAATGAAGCTGTTGCGTGAGCCTCATGCCTTCAACCTGCATACCAGCCGCCATATCATGCGATTGATGGGACGCTCGGATGACAGGTGGCGGAAGTACTTGTTCTATTAACGGGCTGACAGCAGCTTTTCAAATGCCGCGAAGACGCTCGATCACCTTGACGTTCAAGGAATCTGATTTTTGGTCGAACAGCCGATTGCTCACCGCTTAAGCGGTTCGGAATGACAGCAAATCTCGAAGATTCTCTACTTCGGCTGCGGCTTCTCTTTGTTCTGATCTGCCGGATTCTGGTCTTCGGTTGAAGTCTCTCCCTGGTATGTGACCTTCGCCTTGCTGCCGAAACGCTTGTAGTCGGTGTACTTAATAATGTCCTTCACGTGAACGTCCTGATAGCCGCCCTTACGGAAGTGAAGCGTATCATCAGCCAGCGTATAGGCAGGGAACCAATACTGGCCATCGACCTGTTCGCGCCATGTGGTGAATTTCGGGAAGAGGTTTTCATTGTTTTTTTTGTGAGTTTCAGGGACGGCTTTGCCGGAGGTTTTCACGATCTGCAAGTCCTGATCGTCAACCCAGATACGGCCTTGAAAGTACCGCCGTTTTGGCTCAATTTTTTTCGGAGCAATATCAAAAACGTAGCAGTGCAGTTCGTCTTCCTGCTGCTGCCCAACATAGAGAATGTTGTAGTCACCGATTTCGTCAGTAGTCAGGACGAACGGCATGGTGTGACGAATGTCCTGCAAGTCTTCTGGTGTCATCAGGATCTCTTGCAGAGTGTTTTGCGGAGCGAAAACGACGTTCTCCAGGTGGCGGCCCTGGTTATCGTAAGTCACATCGAAGACTTCACGATATTCGCCGGTGACGGTATCACCGTCGAGGGTCTGAACTCTCACGTCCTGGCGGAAGGTGTAGTTGTCCCGCGCTTCCTTAAACACTTTCTCTTTGGCCGCGAACTTTTGAATGATCTCGTCCGGAGTAATTCCCTTGGGAGGATCGGTCGTGAGCGCACCCTCTTGCGAGAGAGCAGGGAGGGCAAGACAGATTGAAACCGAGACTGCCAAAGCTAGAGTTCTTAATGATTTCATATGCGGAAAAGACGCTTGATTTAAGCCTACTCTAAAGTTAGATGCGGCGAAAGAAGCCTAGTTGCCGGCTGAGGGCTGGGATCGACAATCGAGCCTTCCACGAGGTCAAAGTCCCCACCCTCAGGCAAAGAATGCGATGGGTATGGGTAACGTACCTGCCTGCGAGATTGGATGGAACGTCAAAACCCCGCCCTGTCTCGCAGTACCGGCGAGACAAGGACGGGCACCCTGGGGTTGCGTGTAGTTGTAATATGAACCTGTCCCATGAGTCTGGCCCGCCCTCTTGCTTCCGATGGTCTTTCTGTGACCCAGCAGGAAATTTCTGAGCTGGCTTCTACGGCCGGAGTTCAGTCTGCGCTGCAATGGTTTCGCGATCAGGAGGCTGAGTTCACGCGCTGGCAGATGGAGTTGTCGCGAATTCCAGCGCCGCCTTTTGGTGAAGCTGCACGAGCCGAGTGGGTGGGCGAACAGTTCCGGGCACTTGGGATTAAGGACGTCAGCAAAGACGCGATCGGAAACGTGTTCGGTTTCCGCGCGGGACCACAGGAAGCCATTCTCTCGATCAGCGCCCACCTGGACACGGTCTTCCCTGGCAACACGCCGCTGAACATTCGTCAGCAAGGGACGAAGCTTTACGGGCCGGGGATTTCCGACAATGCAGCCGGAGTCACGGCACTGTTGGCGGTTGCCGCTGCCATCGAAAATTTTAGCCTGCCACACCAGTGTTCACTGCTATTCATCGGAAACGTGGGAGAAGAAGGTGAAGGCGACCTGCGCGGCATGCGTCATATTTTTTCCGAATCGGAATGGAAAGGCTCAATTCGGACAAGCCTGGTGCTCGACGGCGCGGGCACGGACACGATTGTCGCCGAGGCGCTTGGTAGCCGGCGCTTCGAGGTCATTGTGCGCGGGCCAGGGGGGCATTCGTGGAGCGATTTCGGCGCTCCGAATCCGATTGTTGTGCTGGGCCGGGCGATTCATCTCTTCTCACAGACGCGAGTTTCAACCTCGCCCAAGACCACGTTCAATATCGGCGTGATCCGCGGAGGGACGTCGGTGAACTCGATCCCAGAATCCGCCAGCATGCGTGTGGATATCAGGTCCAGCTCGCCGGCGGAAATTGACAGGCTCGATCTGGAACTGCGGCGTGCGATTGATCAGGCGATTGAGGAAGAGGAAATTCGAAGCGCGCACAAACGCGATCCCGGGCAATACCGTTCCGGATTACTGGCGGAAATGGTGCCAATTGGAAACCGCCCTGGAGGCGAACTGGATCCTAACTCGCGCGCCGTGCAGGTGGCCCGTGCGGTGGATGCATACTTAGGCAACAGCGCCCAAATCCAGCGCGCCTCGACCGATGCTAATATTCCGCTATCTATGGGGCGTGAGGCGATTGCCATCGGCGCGGGCGGGAATGGAGGCGGCGCCCATACTTTGCAGGAATGGTTTGATCCGACTGGGCGGTCTCTCGGCCTGACGCGTATTCTGCTCATTGCGCTCGCGTTGGCTGGTCAAGGGAGATGAGCCAACAGTTTTTCGTACTCCTCACCAATCTTGCCTTCTATTCAATTTTTTCTAGCTCGTTCGCTATCGCTCAAACCGTGCTCAAGCCGAAGGCGGATTCCATTTATGTTCACGCCAATGTCTATACCGGAGTTGTAGGCGACTCATCGTTTCACGAGGTGCAGCGTGGGCAGGCGATGGCGGTACAGGGTGACAGGGTTCTAGCCGTCGGATCTGAGTCGGAAGTGACGAAACTGAAGGGACCGCAGACGAAAGTCGTCGACCTGGGCGGCAATTTCGTGATGTCTGGGTTTAACGACGCCCACATGCACCTGACCGAGGCGGGATTCAAGAAGTTGACTGTTGATCTCACGGGCGTTCGCTCGATACGGGAGTTTCAAGATCGCATTCGAAAGCGCGTGGAAACGGCTGAGCCGATGGAATGGATCACTGGCTCAGGGTGGGATGAAACACTTTGGTATGACAAGCAGAGTCCCACTCGCTGGGACATCGACGAAGTCACAACAGATCATCCCGTGTTTCTGGTGCGTATCGATGGACATGTGGCGGTTGCGAACACGCTGGCACTGACAATGGCCAAGGTCACGGTTGCCAGCAAAGACCCAGTGGGCGGGCAGATCGCGCGGGATATGAGCGGTGGGCCGAACGGAATTCTGCGCGAAACCGCGCAATCATTGGTCTCGTCTCTCATCCCCCCGCCAACTCCGGACAAACAGCGGCAGGCGATTCTGGCTGCGCTCGAGGAAATTGCGCGGAACGGAATCACGTCGGTGCAGGACTTCTCTGGAGACACAGAAGACGCCAATTTATCGAATTTCAAGATTCTTGAGCAGCTTGAAAACGAAGGAAAACTGACTGTCCGCATTTCAGAGTGGTTGCCGTTCGATACGCCTGTCGACATCTTGAAACAGCGGCGCGCTTCCCATTCGCAGTCTGATTCAATGCTGCACACAGGACTGCTGAAGGCATTCATGGACGGATCACTCGGGTCGCACACGGCAGCCATGTTGCAACCATTCAGCGACGATCCCAAAAATTCAGGATTGCCTCGATACGAGCAGTCGAAGCTAAACCAAATGTCAGTGGAGCGCGTGCAAGCCGGCTTTCAACTTGGATTTCACGCCATTGGAGACAGGGCCGCACAGATGGCGCTTGACGCATTCGCGGCTGCGGAGCAGGCAGCGCGCGCCACTGGAGTGAAAGCCCCTGATGGAACGGAGAATTTCCGCTTGCGAGTAGAACATGCGCAAGTGACGAACCCAGCGGAAGTCGAGCGTTTTCGGGATCTCAAGGTAATCGCCTCCATGCAGCCTTGCCATTTATTGACCGACATGCACTGGGCGCTATCACGGCTCGGACGCGATCGCGCGCAGCATTCCTACGCATGGGCGGAATTCGTGGACCAGGGAGTACCGCTCGCGTTTGGAACTGATTTTCCAGTTGAACCGGTATCGCCGTTTCGTGGACTCTACGCGGCGGTCACTCGGAAGAGTGAAGATGGCAAGCAGGAGTATTTTCCTGCCCAAAAGCTCAGCATTGAGCAGGCCATGGCGGCATACACTACCGGTGCGGCTTATGCCGAATTCGGCGAGAAACAAAAGGGAACGCTTGCTCCCGGCATGTTGGCAGACTTCGTTGTGCTGGATCGTGATTTGACTTCGATCCGGCCGGACCAGATTCTTGGCGCTCGCGTGCTGCGCACGGTGGTCGGTGGGAAAACGGTATATCAAGCGAACTAACCCACCGCGATTTACGTAGCACCTTGCCATGGGCGCTTTTGCGCACGCTCTCGTTTTAGACCCCTGATCGTCTTACACTAGTCCAGACACTCTCAAGCGAGGAACTCATATGCGACGTCACATTTCTGTTGTTTTTGTCTTGGCGACTTTGCTTCCCGGACTATTGGTCGCGCAGGTGAAGCTGCCCAAGACTCCGGTGCGCGAAGTCACAGAAGAGTATTTCGGCACCAAGGTGGTCGATCCGTATCGCTGGCTGGAGAAGACCTCCGACCCGGAAGTCGCCTCGTGGATGAAGCAGCAGAATGACTACACCCGCGAGATGCTGGCCAAGATACCCGGGCGTGACCAACTGCTCGAAAGAATCAAATCGCTGGATAACGCAGCGGCGGTCGTTGCCGACCTGCAAGTCTGGGGCGGGCATTACTTCTATCTCAAAACCGAGCCTGGATCAGACAACAGAAAGCTTTATGTTCGCGATACGTTGAATGCCCCCGAACGACTTCTCGTTGATCCCGAAAAACTCACGGCCGCGGACGGGAAGCACTTTTCCATCGACTATTTCCAGCCATCGTTAGACGGAAGTTTGGTGGCATATGGCATTTCCCCGGGAGGCTCTGAGGATAGTGTGCTCCACATTTTAGAGACGGCCACGGGCAAGCCTCTCTCCGATGTGATTGATCGGGCGCAGTTCGGCCAACCGACGTGGCTGCCGGGGAATAAGACATTCTTTTTTACCCGGACACAGAAATTGGGATCGAACGATCCACCGACGGCGAAGTACCAGAAATTGCGCGTCTACCGCCACACACTCGGCAACGATCCGGAGAAAGACCCGCAAGTGTTCGGGTATGAATTCACTGCCAGCGTGAAAGTGACGGAGGACGATTTTCCGGTTTTGGCTTATTCTCCCGGTGCGCCGAACGCCATTATCGGGCTGGTGATCCACGGCGTGAAGAACGAGAAAGACATTTACGTTGCGCCATTCACCGATTCCCCGACTGCCAGTACTCCTTGGACCAAAGTCGCCGACGATTCTGAGGAGATCAATACTCTGGACGTGCATGGCGACGAGTTGTTCCTGCTCTCGCACAAGGATGCGTCGCGCTTTAAGGTGCTGCGTACCAGTCTTTCGCATCCTGACCTCGCGAAAGCGCCGGTGGTTGTTCCTCCTGGCGAACAGGTCATTATCAACATCCTGGCTGCCGCTGATGGGTTGTACATTCAGGACCTCGATGGCGGAATTGGAAAACTCCGGCGCCTGCGCTACAGCGACGGTAAGGTGGAATCGCTGAGATTGCCGTTCGAGGGTGCGATTCAATCTCTGGTAGTCAATCCACTCCAGGAAGGCGCGTGGCTGAGCCTGGTTGGATGGACAAAGCCGCCCTTGTGGTACTCGCTGGACGCTAAATCCGGCAAAGTCGAGGATACGCATATCGTGCCTCCATCGCCGGTCGATTTTTCAGCCATCGTTTCGGAGGAAGTGAAAGCCAAGAGCGCCGATGGAACTATGGTGCCACTGTCGATCGTGCACCGGCGCGACATCAAAATGGACGGCTCGAACCCCGCGTGGCTCGAGGGATATGGAGCATACGGTATTACTTATGATCCGTCGTTCAGGCCAACATGGCTCGCATTTCTGGAGAAAGGCGGCCTGTTCGCCGTTGCGCACGTTCGTGGAGGAGGCGAATATGGCGAAGACTGGCACAATGCCGGGCGCAAGCTGACAAAGCAGCACACGATCGACGACTTCATCGCTTGCGCTCAATACCTGATCGAGCACAAGTACACGTCCACTGCAAAACTTGCCGGAGAAGGAACAAGCGCGGGAGGAATTACTATCGGTGGCGCTGTGACGCAACGTCCCGATTTGTTCGCCGCGGCGTTGATTCGTGTCGGCGACTCGGACTCGATGCGCTCGGAATTGATGGAGAGCGGGCCGGCAAACATACCCGAATTCGGGACGGTAAAAGAACCCGACGGCTTCAAGGCACTGTATGCCATGGATGCGTATCAGCACGTGAAGCCGGATACGGCTTATCCGGCTGTGTTGTTGACAACTGGTGTGAACGATCCGCGAGTTGCGCCGTGGCAGGCGGCGAAGATGACCGCCCGGCTACAGGCTTCCACAAACAGCGGCAAGCCAGTGTTGTTGCGGGTGGATTACGACGCCGGACACGGACTAGGCTCGACGAAATCACAACGTGACGCCGAGTTGGCGGACGAGGATGCCTTCGTGCTGTGGCAATTTGGCGTACCGGAATTCCAACCGGCGAAGTGAGGAACTGGTCTAAGGCGCGATGCTAAACTAGCCGACGTGTCCGCGCAGTCGCCTGAAGTCGGAAAGAAATCTGGCATCGCGCGCTTCGGAGTCTTTGAAGCTGATCTTGACGGGCGTGAGCTACGCAAACATGGGCGGCGGCTTCGCCTGCAAGAGCAACCCTTCGCCGTGCTTTCAGCCCTGATCGAGCGCGCGGGTGAGATTGTCACAAGGGAAGATCTACGACAAAAACTTTGGCCCGCGGACACCTTCGTCGATTTCGACCACAGCCTGAACACCGCAGTGAACAAAATCCGGGAGGTGCTTGGTGATTCGGCTGCTAACCCGCGGTTTGTCGAAACCATTGCGCGTCGCGGGTACCGGTTTCTTGCGGACGTGCAGTGGCAAGAAAAGTCGGTAGTGCCTGTCACTAGCGCGCCCACCACCCCCGAGATACCAGCTACACCCAAGGAGTTTCCGAGGCCGCATCGCGGCGTCACACGCGGGCTGTTCAGTTTGATCCAGGTCATGTATCTGGTTTTCTACCTTGAAGCGCTTTTTCACTGGCAAGGCGTCGATCGCTTCTCATGGGCTGATGCTGGTTCGCCTTTGATTTTGATTACAGTGCTCGTTACCGCTGGGGTCGGTATTCCAGTGAGGTTTTATCTGCTTTCGGCGGCGGCCTTCGATTATCCGCTGCTTGGGGACAAGTTCCGCAGAATATTTGTTCCTCTACTTGTGCTGGATGAGCTGTGGGCAATTGCTCCCTTCCTCATCCTCGACCGGATTGGTTTTGGCGCTGCATTTGCCGCAACGGCTGCACTGCTCTATGTTCCATTTGCCGAGAGGACCCTGCTAAGGATGGCGTACACACGGTCCGCGTCTTGAAGACTCACAACTCATGAAACTGGTAAGTACAATCCGCGAGATGCGGGCCTTCTCGAGGAGTGAGCGTGCAGGTGAAAAAGTCCTCGCGCTGGTTCCAACGATGGGCGCCTTGCATGAGGGGCATTTATCACTCGTGCGGGCAGCACGGGAGAAGTCCGATTCTGCCGCGGTCTCAATCTTCGTGAATCCGACTCAGTTTGGTCCGAACGAAGATTTCTCCAGATATCCTCGAAATCTCGAGAGGGACTGCGCGTTGCTTGATCGCGAGGGAGTGGATGTAGTGTTCGCGCCGTCGACGGAAGAGATGTATCCGGCTGGCGCAACGACGTGGGTGACCGTCGAAGGACTAAGCGAGCGCCTATGCGGCCGCTCGCGTCCGGGCCATTTCCGTGGAGTCACAACTGTAGTTTCGAAGCTGTTCCATATTGTCGAACCGGACAGCGCGTTCTTTGGTCAGAAGGACGCTGCACAGGTCGCGATCATCCGCCGGATGGTGCGGGACCTGAATATGGCGATTTCGATTGAGGTTTGTCCAATCGTGCGTGAGCCCGATGGCTTGGCGTTGAGCTCTCGGAATGCATACTTGAGTCCTGAAGAGCGAACATCGGCGTTGGTGCTGAATCGGTCGTTGCGAGCATCTGAGAAGCTATTCAGGAGCGGTGAACGTGAGTCCGCGAGATTGATTACAGCAGGAACGCTGGAGTTTGCGAAGGAATCTTCGGCGCGACTGGACTACTTTGAGATTGTTGATCCGGAGTCTCTAGAGCCCATGGCCCATATCTCAAAATCAGCATTGATCGCGGTTGCTGCGTTTGTCGGCAAGACTCGATTGATCGACAACCTCGTCGTGACGCCCTGACCCATGCAGATCGTGCTCGCCTCGGCTTCTCCACGACGTCAGCAGCTTCTGAGGGACGCAGGCGTTAAGTTCGTTGCGGAACCCGCGAACATCGCGGAAGTGCAATTCGCGCACGAGACTGCCCGTCAGTTTGCGGAGAGGATGGCGCGCGAAAAGGCCCAAGCAGTACGGAACGAGACTGAACACGAAGAGACATGCGTTCTTGGCGCCGACACGGTAGTAGTCGTAACGACCGGTTCCGCGGTCGCACAGGAAGTTGTACTCGGGAAGCCAATCGACGAAGCAGATGCCGCTCGCATGCTGCGTCTCTTGTCCGCACGTAAGCACCAGGTCATCACCGGAGTTTGTCTGCTCGGAAATGGTTTCGAGGACACTCGCTCGGAGGGCACGGACGTTTACTTCTCCGAGATGAGCGAAAACGACATCTGCGAATACATTCGCACTGGCGAGCCAATGGACAAAGCTGGCGCGTATGCGATTCAAGGTGCAGCTTCCCGTTGGATCGCAAAAATCGAGGGAGACTACTCGAATGTCGTGGGACTTCCGGTTGGATTAGTGCTGCGCATGCTCCGTGAACACGGAGCACTGCGCGATTAAGCCTTCTTCTGCTCGTCCTTGCCCTCAGCAGGAGCTGCTGAGCCGTCCTTCATGGCCGACTTAAAGTTACGAATCCCGTCGCCTAGTCCTTTGCCGAGACCTGCCAGTTTGCTGGGCCCGAAAATGAGAAGAGCAATTCCGAAGATCAACAGCAGATGCAACGGCGAAAATAAACCCTCGCCCATAGTTCCTCCACGCAGGCAGCACTGCCTGCACCTGTTTCTGAGGAGATTCTAGGCCACGCGGCCTATCCAGTCAAAGAGACAGTGTCAAATTCCTGCAATCAGAGCAGATAAAAGCGCAGCCCGCCGCGGCAGTTCGGCGATGACCACTGACTCATGTTCGGCATGGGCGCCCTCGCCGACTCCCCCCAAGCCATCAAGGGTCGCGATCCCCAAGGCCGCGGTGAAATTGCCATCAGAGCCGCCGCCGACTGCGGCTTCCTGTAGCTTCCAGCCTAGTTGCCTCGCAACTCCGGAAGCTTTGGTGTATAAAGCCGCAACGCCAATCGTCCGCTCCATCGGTGGACGATTCATGCCGCCGGAAAGCTTGATTCGGCAATTTTTGTTGAACGGCCTTAATGATCGCAGCTTGCGATCAATTTCCAACCCGTCACGCATTCTTGATACGCGTACATCAATTGCGGCGCCCGCCTCAGCAGGAACCACATTGACTCGAGTTCCTCCGCTGATCTTTCCAACATTGACAGTGATTCCGCGCCGCAGATCCACCAGCTGCGAAATTGTACTGATCTGTTTGGCCAGCTCCACGATCGCGTTCTGCCCTTTCTCGAAGTCCAATCCGGAGTGAGCGGCTTTGCCGGTGACCCGCAGGGTGTATTCGCAAATTCCTTTACGCGCAGTCTTCACGGCTCCCTTAAGTCCGGCGGCTGGCTCGAGTACCAGGACCGCCGAAGATTCCTTTGCCAAGGCCTCCGTAATCGCGCGCGATGATTTGCTGCCGACTTCCTCATCGGAGACAAGCAGAACGGTGACTGGACGCGCGAGTTTACCACCATTCCAGTTCAACATCGCTTCCAGCACATGCAACGCGAGTGCGATGCCCGATTTCATGTCGAGGACGCCTGGGCCGTAAAGCCTACCCTTCGCGAGCCGGCACGGCATTCTCGAAATCGTTCCGATCGGATAGACGGTATCCATGTGCCCGAGCAAAAGCACTGGTTTCTGCTTTCCGGGTGACTTGAAATCGACTTGCAGATGATTGCCGAACTTTTCGATGGGATGCACGCTCACGCGTCCGCCGAGTTCAGCAAAGCGAGAGGCCAACACTGTGCCGAGTCGGTCCACCGCCTGCTTTAGATCGCTTGGCGATTCGATCTCAATTAGCTGACGAGTGGTATCGACGATACTGGGCTGAAGTTTTTGAAAATAGCGAAGTTGGGCGGCAATTTCAGGGATGCTCATTTGTTTGGTTTGCTAATTGTGAAGTCGCGCTTACCGTATGGTCGTGCCGGTCTCCAGGGCGCGATAAAGTATAATCGTCGATTCCAACGGAATATGACAGAGATGCTACAGACCGCATCCGAAGCGCCTGCCGCCGAGCACACGAAGCTCGATATACACGATATTCTGCGCATTCTGCCGCATCGCTATCCGTTTCTACTCATTGATCGTGTGGTTGATCTGGTGCGCATGCAGCGCATCGTGGCGATTAAGAACGTCACCATCAATGAACCGTTTTTCGCGGGGCATTTTCCAAATATGCCCATCATGCCCGGAGTGCTGATCGTCGAGGCGGTTGCTCAGGCCGGCGGGGCACTACTGCTCACGGAGATTCAGGACCGAGAGCACAAGCTGATGGTCTTCACTGGAATCGAAAAGGCGCGGTTCCGCCGGCCGGTTGTGCCGGGCGACCAATTACGGATCGAGGTGGACGTGAAAGCCTGGCGCGGTGACGCCGTGCGCATGCAAGGGAACGCGTTCGTCGAGGACAAGCGGGTGGCCGAAGCCATCGTGACCTGCCGGCTCGTTGACCGCGAGCGGGGACGCGGCGCGCAGCAAGAACCCGACGACAACACGCCCTCAGAATGAGCCGAACGCAAGCCATTGCAATGAATGTTCACCCGACGGCCATTCTCGATGCTTCCGCGAAAGTTCATCCATCCTGTACGGTCGGCCCGTACTGTACGGTCGGGGCGAATGTCGAACTAGGCGAAAATTGCGAACTTATCTCGCATGTCGCAGTCGAAGGCCCGACGAAGATCGGCAGCGGCAATCGTTTCTTTCCGTTTTCTTCAATCGGACTTGCGCCGCAGGATCTCACCTACAAAGGCGAGCCCACGCGGCTTGAGATTGGCGACCACAACGTTATCCGCGAATTCGTGACCTTGAATCGCGGGACCGTCAAGGGTGGAGGGCTGACCAAGATCGGCAGCAACAACCTGATCATGGCCTACACTCACGTCGCACATGATTGCCTGATCGGAGACAACACGATTCTCGCCAACGCCGCAACGCTGGGCGGTCATGTCGTCGTGGAAGACTGGGCCGTCGTTGGCGCGCTCTGTCCAGTGCATCAATTCGTCCGCATCGGCGCGCATTCGTACATAGGCGGGGGGACGACTATCACCCGCGACGTTCTGCCGTTTTCGAAGACCGCCGCGGAACGCGGTACTCATGCGTATGGATTGAACGCAGTCGGCCTCGAACGTCGCGGCTTCAGCAAAGAGCGCATTCGCAAGATTCATCACGCGTATAAGGTTCTACTCGCGTCAAAGCTAAACACGTCCCAAGCTCTGGAAAAACTGAGATCTGAGCCGGATCCAGGCAAAGACATCGAGATGCTGATCAGGTTTGTAGAGACTTCTGAACGCGGTGTAATCAAGTAGTTTCGATTTCCGATTTCCTTTGTGTACCTTCGTGCCCTTCGTGGTTAATTAAGAAAGGCAATGAACCACGAAGGACACAAAGGTTCACGAAGGAAAAGCCGGCCTCAACCTAAATGCCGGAGAATTCAAAACTCGGCCTCATTGCCGGCAATGGCCGGTTTCCGTTTCTCGTGCTCGATGCCGCGCGTGGTCAGGGCTACGACGTCGTAGTCGCGGCGATCAAGGAAGAAACATTCCCGGAGATTGAGTCTCACGGCGCAAAGGCAGTCCATTGGCTCTCCCTCGGAGAGCTTTCGAGACTGATCGAGACCTTCCATCGCGAGGGCGTCACGCGGGCAGTAATGGCTGGACAAGTCAAGCACAAGCAAATCTTTTCCAGCATCAAGCCTGATTGGCGTCTGGCAAAGCTTCTATTCTCACTGGGAACACGTAACACCGATTCTTTGCTCGGGGCTGTCGCTAAGGTCCTCGCCGACGAAGGCATCACTTTGGAAAGTTCGACCGCCCTGCTCGAACCACTGCTAGCAAAATCCGGCGTCCTGACCAAACGCGCGCCTACTGAGCAGGAACTCAAAAACATCGACTACGGACGTGGTGTCGCTCGCGGCCTGGCGCAATACGATATCGGTCAAACGGTTGTAATCGCCGAAAATGCATGCGTCGCGGTGGAAGCAATGGAAGGCACCGACGCAACCATGGAGCGCGCCGGACACATTATGGCCTCGCTTGACCCTGGTCACTCAACGCTTGCACGGGAACTCACGGTCGTGAAAGTCGCAAAACCGAAACAGGATATGCGATTTGATGTACCTGTAATTGGAGTGAAGACGATCGAAGTCATGCAGAGAGCCGGCGCAACCTGTCTCGCAGTTGATGCAGGCAGGTGCCTGTTGGTCGACGGCGATTCAGTAATCCAAGCTGCCGACGCGGCACAAATTTCCATCAAAGCCGATTAAGTTTTTCCCCACTTCTCGCAAAGCCGGCGAGAAGTGGAGCACCCCAGAGAGAGGAATGAGGAAAACAGATGTCGGAACTTGAATTTATCGCCGATCAAATCAAGCGTTCTTTCGATGGCGAAGCCTGGCATGGTCCCGGATTGATGGAGGTGCTCGATGGAACCGATGCCAAGACTGCCACGGCCCGCTCAATCCCAGGTGCACACAGCATCTGGGAACTTGTGTTGCACATTACAGGGTGGGAGCGAGTCATGATACGCAGAATCGTCGAACGAAAGGTTGCGACGCTTTCCGACTCCGAGAACTTCGGTCAGATCGTCACCACCGATGAATCGGCCTGGCAGGCAGCCATGAAGAATTTGCGGTCAACACACGACGAACTTGTCCGGCTTGTATCAAACCTCGATGAAGCGCGCCTGAACGAGCAGGTTCCCGGCAAGGATTACGATATTCGCTTCATGCTCCACGGCGCCCCGCAGCACGCCGCTTATCACGGCGGGCAGATTGCGCTGCTGAGGAAAGTCTCGTAGTAACGCGGTTGTACACTCAATTTGCGTGACTCACCTGCACCAAGACCAAATACTCAACGTCGCCGTTATCGGAGTTGGCGTCTTTGGACGCAACCACGCCCGCGTCTATCAGCAGCTCGCCCGCGAATCAAAGACAGTTAGTCTCGTCGGAGTTGTCGACCAGAATCCTGCTCGCGCCGAAGCAGCAGCGAAAGAGTTCGGTTGTCGCGCATTTGCTTCGATCGAGCAGTTGCTTAACGCCGGAGAGCAGATTCACGCTGCATCTGTTGCCGTACCGACCACTCATCACCTCCTTGCCGCGCGCGAGCTGATGCAGGCAGGGGTCGATGTCCTGATAGAAAAGCCACTCGCGCCATCTCTGGCCGAGGCAGATGAACTAATCCAGCTTGCCAACAGAAATAGCCGCATCGCCCAGGTTGGTCATCTAGAGCGTTTCAATCCCGCCGTGCAAGCGACACTTCCGTTCATCACGAAACCGATGTTTTTTGAAGTGCACCGTCTTAGCGTGTTCACCCCACGTTCGCTCGACGTGGATGTTGTTCTGGACCTCATGATCCACGATCTCGACGCTGTTTTGTCCTTCGTCAATTCGCCGGTGAAAGAGGTTCGTGCCGCGGGATTGCCAATTCTGTCAAACAGAGTCGACATTGCGAACGCCCGCATCGAGTTTGCTTCGGGTTGCATTGCGAACTTCACCGCCAGCCGCGTATCAACTGAGAGAGTACGTAAGCTGCGCTTCTTTCAGCCGCGGCAATATATTTCGATCGATTACAGTCGCCAGGATGTGCTCGTGTTCACAGTTGGTGGAAACGAGGGTACGCCTTCTGCGAATCCAGAAATTAAGATTTCCAAACCGGAAATCAGAGCTGAAGAGCCACTACACGCTGAAATTCAGTCGTTTCTGCACTCAGTCCAAACCCGAGAAAAGCCGGTTGTTCCACTTGAAGACGGCCGCCGTGCCCTTGCCCTTGCCTTGGATGTACTTGAACAAATCGAAGCACACGCGGATAGGCTGAACCTTGGCGGGTAGCTCGCCCCCCGTGGCTTTACACTTTTTGACAGCTTTCCAACCGAATGGCGGCTAACCTTAGGATGAGATTGGCGGTGGGCTGGGGAGTATTTCCGCCGTAAGTACTTGTCCTGTCAGAATTTCTTTTTCTGGCCGGAAAGATGAGAGAATAATTCGCAGAAGCCACTCCAGCAGCCGCATCTGATAACTTAGTCGATGTCTCTGACTCAAATTCCGTCTCTACAGGAACCACCGCCTGAGGCGCCGCCGTCCCGCACGAACTCGAATCAACTTGAGCTCGATCTCTACAGCGCAGACCAATGGGAAACGGCATACCGTCAGATGCACGACTTCCCGACCCTGCTCATCCAGGCGCAGGATGACCTGGCGCGCTCACGAAAGAGGGAAGCATTCTGGATTTCGCTATTCGCGCACTCGCTTCTTTTGTTGCTGATCCTCCATCCACCGGATTTTGCCAAATATTGGTTCAAGCGGTCTGTCATGCTGGTGAAGCCGGTGGAACGTAACCGTGAACTCACGTTTCTCGATCTTCCACCTGACGCGCAAAAGGTTAAACGCCCGGACACGGATAAGATTTCCGACAAGAACCGGATCGCATCGACCAGGCAGCCGCAGCTTGACCGGCAACAACTGAAGAAGCTACTGGACGCCTCGCGGGCCGGACGGCCGAATCCGCCTGCTCCTCAGCCTGAACAACAGCAGCCGCAACCACAAGTAGCGCAGCAGGCGGTGCCTCCGCAACCGCAACCTCCACAGCAACAACAGCAGCCTCCACCTGCAAACCAAGTGGCCAAGCTGCAGACGCCGCCGGTCAGTCCTAAGTCTGTCTTCAACAGCGCACCGATGTCGGCCAGCAGGGCAATTGAGCAGGCCGCAAACGCGGCCGCTGCAACTCGCGGCAGATACGCCGGGGATGCGGGCGACCTGGGGCTCGGTCAACGGCAGATGAACGCCCGTATGGGCCCAGAGATCCTGAGCGACACGATGGGCGTCGACTTCGGCCCATATCTCGAGATCGTGAAGCGCCAGGTGAAGAGAAACTGGATTCCGCTGATTCCCGAATCAGTAATGTTTAAGAAAGGCGTAGTCGCGCTTCAATTTTCCATCCTGAAGAACGGCCAGGTTGCGGGCCTGCAATATGTTTCCGGCTCTGGAGACGTGGCGCTTGACCGCGCCGCGTACGGAAGTGTGACTGCATCCGACCCGTTTCCGCCGCTTCCGACAGAATTTGGTGGGCCGAACCTCACCCTACGGTTCACTTATTTCTACAACCTGAATATCGACGGCAGCCCCCTCGAGTAGCCCTTACTAACGTTTTCTTTTCTACACTTAGCGCTTGGAGCCCGCGATCCTGCGTGGAATCATGAATTCACGATTCCGCTGTTACAGGAGACGGCTTGCGTAAACTCGCGCTGATCGTGATCGGCGTCGTATTCCTCGCGCTTCCGGCGTTGGCGGAGGATTGTGCGCCAGTTGAGGTCTTCAGCGGATACTCGTTTCTGAGCATCGATACGAAGGGTGTTAGCTCTCGCCAGGGCGCCAACGGTTGGGAAGCAGGACTTGCCATGAGGCTGGACAAATCGCTGGCTGTTGAGTTCGAGGGCAGCGGGTACTACACCACATATGCCAGTGCAGCCGGTATTTCAAACGTGCGGGATTTTTATTTGCTCGCCGGCCCGCGGGTTGGCTTCAAGTCGATTTTCGTCCGGGCTCTATTCGGTGGCGATCACCTGACCGATAACACCTTCAGTAGCTCCGTATTTGCGCATGGCTTTGCCGGATCGATCGGGGGTGGCGTGAACCGAAGAGTTGCTGGACCCTGGTCAATCCGAACTTCGGTAGACTACGTTTTTAGCCGCCACAGCGTATTTAACAGCACACCTTTTACCCAAAACAATTTCCGCACCAGTGTGGGACTCAGTTATTCGTTCGGCCGGACTCCAGGTGACGTCTACTAGCCGCCTGCTCACAGCGATTCTAGTGGGCCATTCTCGATTGGCTGATGCTGAATTCGAACAACTGAATCTCCGTTCCGAATGCATGCGGCATCACGTTGTTTCCGGCTGAAGCGAGTTCAGAGGAGAGATGTGCGTTCCACCCCATTTGCGCCACCCAGATTCTTGATCCCGGGCTCAAATCGTAGGCGGCCGACAGGTGCTGCAATTTTTCGTGAAAGGTTTTGGCATTGAAGACATAGGTTGTATTACTCGCAATTACACGATGCCCGCCGCATTCGTAGCTTATGAAGCCGTCTATTGAATGATCAGGGACGTACGGGCGCTGGTCGCACAGATAGTGGCCTAGCATGAGGCTGGTTTGGAGATCGGCGAAGATCGGCTCTGCGTGGGGAAGTTGGCGAATGAAATCAATCGCCGCGCGCATATTGGCAGCCCGCTCATCAAGTGATGAGAAGTAGGGTGGCTTTTGCGCAACCGAAAGACGGCAGACCAGCGAAAGAATCGCCGCAATGGCGATTCCCCATGACGCTTTGTGCCTCGCAAGCCTGTCCAGTGAAACTGAAACCCCTGCGACTGCAAACGGCAGGAGGAAGGAAGAATGGCGAGTTCCTCCATATGGATACACCCGCAACATCGCTGCTGCGCAATTGATGGCGAAGGGAAGCAGCAACAGAGTAGCGAGTTGGCGTGAAGAGGCGTGCGTCGAAACTGCTTTGTTGCGGAAGAGGAGAATCACACCTGCGACAAAGAAGACGAAGCCGATGTCTCCTATCAGCAGCTGGTGGAATGTGTACTGAAAGACTCCCACTGTGCGGCCGACGATGAAAAGAATTGGATTCACCCTTCCCGGGACAAAGTAGGAGTGACCGAGATAAGAGTTCGCCATCCACGCCTGCGTTGGATCCTGCCCCCCGAAGTAGTGGCTGAGTCCACGAATCTGAGTGAAATAAAAGAAGGCGCATAGGCCCGCCGCCGCGAGTTGGCATGCGATCCACGCGGCAACCATTCGTGGTCCGGGGTTTCGGGCCGCCATTCTCCAAACCGCGTAGATTCCGAGCGCCGGAGCAAACAGGAAGGCGGAAAAGTGTGATGCAATCGCGAGTAAAAAAGAAAAGCCAGAGACTAACATCAATCTAACGGAGTTCTTCGCGAGCGCGCGCTCCAGAAAATACGCCGATGCTATCGCGAAGGCGAGGAGTAAGGCGTACTGGCGAATCTCCGTAGAAAGCTCAATTGATGTGGGCAGAAATAGAACCAGCGTGTAGATGATCCAGGCGGTGCCCTGCCCGAATAGAATTCGCGCCCATTGGAATGTGAGCCAGCAGAAGGCAAGACCGGCGATGATGGACGGCATGCGCAATATCAGCTCGGAAGTGCCTACTCCTCTCCACAGATGAAGAACAAAAATCAGCAGCGGAGGATGAGACAAGGTGAGGCTAGCTTTGTATGTCTCTGCCCAAGAAGACTGGTTCGCAGCGGCAAAGTGCATGACCTCATCGGAGTTGAGGAATGTGCCGCTGGCATGCCAGAGTCGAAAGAATAAGCCAGCTGCCAGTAGCCCGTACGCCCACAAAGTTTGATTCCATGAGATCGATGAATCCAGGCGCTCGGGGATCTGCTTTGCCCTGCTTGCGTGCGCAGCCTGGAATGGTTGAACTTCAGGCATTAGTTCTCCTGAGCATAACTCAGGAGAGAGCAGGAATCCCGTGGAAAGGCCGCCATCGGCGTTGATCTCCGAAAAGGGCTACAAATTGCGCCCTGAGTTGTCCCCAGACGGAAAGAAGATAGCTTTCGAGTCAAACCGGCTTGGCTTCTGGGACATTTGGACATGTGAGGTAAATAGTGCGAACTGCGAACGCGCAACGGACATGCACGGAACAGCGGGACGCGCGCGATGGTCGCCAGATGGACGCTATATTGCTTTCGAATTTCATCCCGGGGAGCGGAGCGAAATTTATATAGTTGAAGTCCCTGGTGGAGTGCCTCAGCTCGTACAAACGATTCCAGGTTCTGACAATCTATCTCCAAGTTGGTCACACGACGGCAAGTGGCTGTACTTTGCCTCAAAGCGCGGCGCAGAACCATTTCAGATCTGGAGGATGCCGTTTCGGGGAGGTTCTCCGGTTCGGCTCACGAAGAATGGCGGAATTTCACTAGAGGAATCGCCGGACGGTCGCTACCTTTACTACGTTAAGTACGAACAAGGCGGACTCTGGAAGATGCCGATGGAGGGTGGCGAAGAGAGCAAGATAGTGGACGATTTCAGTGGTGGCAGCTGGCCCGATTGGGCGCTTCGGCCGAATGGGATCTATTTTCTTAAGTACGGCAAATTCCCACAGGTTTCGATTGCTCTGTTTGAATTTGGGACCGGCAAGACGATTCCGATCTGGAGCCTGGAAAAGGAGCCTGGCTGGGGACTGAGTATGTCGAGCGACGGCAAGTCGATCGTTTAGGTGCAGAACGAATTTTCTGAATCGAATCTGATGCTGGTAAGAAATTTTCGGTAAAGGGCACGCGCCAGGCGTGCCCTTATCGAATCCATCCCTCAGTCTTACTTCGCGGTGAACGTCAGCTTATCCAGGTAAACCGAATATGGAGTGCTGTAGCGGTTACTATCAATCTGATAGTTAATCGTGACGCCGTTCCAACTCGTCTTGGTAGGCAAGTCGTAACGGTTCAGGGTATGCGTTTTTCCGTTAAGAGTGATGGTGTTGAAAAGCAGATGACCATCGGTGGTGCGCTTAACGTGGATGGTCAAGTGGTTCCAGGCATTGCTGACCGGGTTACACGGAATGCCGCTCTTAACCCAATGTTTCTCCCGGTTATTCCAGGTGTCCCACTGGTGACCTCCGGCGATACGGCATTCGTGTCCCCAGATAAAAGACTTGCCATTAACGAACTGGTTGATGTCGAATTCGACCGCCTGCGACTTGTTGACGTTACCGATCCAGAAGTAAACGTCGTAGGTAAAATCGTGCAGCGAAGGTACCAGAGTCCTGCTTGCGTCTTTCAATCCGTGCGAGGACATCATGCCGATCAAGTGGTTGTTCCAGAGGATGTCTGCCCATTGCGTGGTACCACCGTTATAGCTGGACCTCACGGAAAGGCCATCCTGCGAGGGCGACTTGATCCTTCGTTGCCAGGACCATTTGGCCCGGCTGCCGTCGGGGTTGCATCCGGTGCAAATACCGAAGGCGGGGGGCAACAAAGCGTAACCGGTCCAGCCAGGACCGTCCTGCAAATTTTTAAAGGTTTGACCGGCAAAAGCAGAACTTGCGAATAGACACACTACGAGTAAGATCTTCCCAACATTCATTACAAAATCTCCAGCAAATTGTTTTGAGTAGCCGCGCGTAAGCAGCTGAGTTGAGTGGATTCTAGGAAGTGCACTACTTACGTGCAAACAGAATCCAAAGAAGCACGAATATTTTGGGCAATTTTTAAGGCGAAAGGCCTAGCTGGGCCGCTCGTTTCGGGTGCGGGTTAGGTGAAATTTCCTAGCCGCCGAATCGTTCAGCAAAATTCATTTCGAATGGGCGCGTCATTCCCCACCGCCGAACCGCGAAGGGTGGCCAGCCCGCCGGGAAGTTCATTCGTGGGGCACCCCAGCGTCAACGAAGGACGAAGGGTGGCGATAAAACTCCGCCGCCTCTCCTGAAGCATGCAGCCGTTTCTTCTTCGTCACTTCGCCCGTCTCCAGGTCCAGCATGGCAATCTGCTGAAGGCTGGGATGGAAATCACAGCCTATAATCTTCATCACGGCTCCTTTCGCTCGAGCTTTTGGTCAGCTAACCCAAAAAGCTTACTTGGACTTCTGGAGCCGTCGTCGTTATCCAATCAAGCATTTAACGGTTAGGAATCTGCTTCTTATTCTTAATCCAGCATAAGTTCGGAGCGTTCGAGGACAGCCGATGACAAGAAATCTGCCATGCCTGGTTCTCTTCACCATGCTTTTCTTTTGCAACACTCTCTTGGCCAGCAACAGCTCGGTAGTGGTCTTCCGTGAGCCGGGATTTCCTGCTGCGGATTCTCTGGCTGCACCCGAGTCCCTCTTGGAGCGGGCCCTCGCCGGAGCACAGTTTGTGCCAGCGGGGGAATTAAAAGAGCGCCTCAGCTCCGCAAATCTGCTTGTGTTGCCCTATGGTTCGGCATTTCCCGAAGAATCATGGCCAGAAATTCAGAATTATTTACAACGTGGCGGCAATCTGCTGGTGTTGGGCGGGCGCCCATTCGCCAGGGCGGCATATCGTGACGGAGGAAGTTGGAAGCTGCGCGATTACAGCGTGCGTTATATGCGTCCGCTGATGATCGATCAGTATCAGGAGACGCCGAGCTCTGATGGGTTGAAATTCGAGTCCAATCCTGACATCCCGCTCGACATTCCTCAATTCACTTGGAAGCGGGGATTCAGCCCCATCATTCACCTGAGCGCATTTGATCTTTATCAGCGCGGGGGGTCGGCGGGGTCGATTGACTCGAACCTCGACGCACTGGCATGGGCGACCAAAGATGGACGGCGGATGTCCGCGCCGGTAGTTCAGATTGATCATTTTAGGAACGGTTTTGATGGAGGGAGATGGATCTTTGTTGATGCAGAGCTTTCAGCAGACTTCTACGCTACTACGAATACAACCGAACTCGTTTCCAAGCTGGCAGAGCAAGCGCAGCGCGGCGCGGAAGAATTCACCGTGCGCCCCGTGCTACCGCTTTATCTGGCGGCAGAGCCAATTCAACTTGATGTGCAGTGGAATTCGGCAAAGAAGAACAATGCGGAAGTCTCCATCACAATCAGCAGCGAAACGAATGTAGTGGACTACAAGTCCGCGCCTACTCCATTGCCGATCGCCCAGGCAGTGGTTTCTCCGGCTCCCAAAGAAAAGGGTTTGCACATTGTTACCGCTGAGCTACGCGAGGAAGGGAAACTCCGCGCCGTCTATCATTCCGCCTTCTGGATTCGCGACCTCGACTATCTCCGCTCCGGACCGAAGCTCGGCGTGAACGAAAACTACTTTGAGCTCGACGGCAAGCCGCTGGCCGTGATTGGCACGACGTACATGTCGAGCGAGGTGCAGCGGCTTTATTTTGATCATCCGAATGTCTATGTCTGGAACCGCGACTTGAAACAGATTCATGACGCCGGTCTGAACATGATCCGCACCGGGTGGTGGACCGGCTGGGACAAATTCTGCGACGAAAATGGTGTTCCGTACGAGCGCACGCTACGTACGCTCGAAGCGTATCTGATGACCGCGCGCAAGTATGGCTTGCCAGTGCAGTTCAATTTCTTTGCGTTCCTTCCTGAAGTGCTCGGCGGAGTGAATCCGTATCTTGATCCCGAAGCAACGCGCAAGCAGAAGACACTTATCTCAACAGTGGCGGCGCGCTTTCACGATGTACCGTATCTCGCCTACGACCTGATCAACGAACCCAGCTTTTCCAAGCACCTGTGGACCATGCGCCCGAACGGCGACTGGATCGAGACACAGAAATGGAGCCATTGGCTGGACAAGCAGTATCCGAATAGGGCGGATTTGGCCGCTGCGTGGAATGAGCCCATTACGTCAGTACAGGGCAGCATTCACTTGCCGGAAGAAATCGACTTTCAACCACGCGGAATGTACAACGGCCGCAACTCGCTCAAAATTTATGACTACCAAATGTTCGCGCAGGAAACCTTCGCAGAATGGGTGCGCACCATGCGCGAGGGAATTCGCGAAACCGGATCGCAACAGTTGGTTACCGTCGGCCAGGACGAAGGCGGATTTCAGGACCGGCCGTCGCCTGCATTCTTCGGCCAGTATGTCGATTTCACGACCAATCACTCCTGGTGGCAGAACGATTCAATTTTGTGGGACTCGCTCGTAGCCAAGCAGCCCGGGAAAGCCATGCTGATACAAGAAACGGGACTACAACGTGAACTGAATCTTGATGAAATTTCACGCCGTACGCCGGAAAACGAAGCAGCTCTGTTTGAACGCAAGGTTGCGATGTCGTTCCTCCACGGCTCGGGTGCGATCGAATGGTTGTGGAACACGAACTCTTACATGACCGAAGGCAACGAGACCCCGATCGGCGCGTTGCGCGCGGATGGCACTGAGAAGCCCGAAGCCACGGTCATGCGCAACTTTGCGAAATTTGCCGCCGAGTTGAGCCCGCATCTGCGCAATCCCGAACCCGCGCAGGTAGCAATTGTCGCGTCCCAGGCGGCGCAATATTCTGCAATTGTCGATTTGCAGATCGAAGCTCAGCGTAAAGCGGCCCGTGCCCTCGCGTACTACACACGGCTCACGCCATATCTGATTTACGAAAATCAGATCGACAAGATGGGTAATCCGAAGCTGGCCATTTTGCCATCTGCCCAAGCGCTGACCGAGAAGGCGTGGCAGCACTTGCTGAAGTATGTAGAAGGCGGCGGCAACCTGTTGGTCACTGGCTCAGTCGATCGCGACGAGCATTGGCGAATCGTGAACCGAGCAGAGCAGCTTATTCCCGGTGCGCAGACCGTCCCCGTCACATATCACAATGCCTCGGTTCTGCCCCAGGACGCATCGCTGATACCAGCGTTGCGCCGCCTCCACGCTTCGCCTCTTTCCTTCGATTTGCAAGCCCAAAGCTGGTCAGAAGCGTTGCGCTTTGCGAACGCCAGTTTCGTTGAATTGAATCATGGCAAGGGCCGAATCTTCTGGTCATCGGAACCGATCGAACTCGCGGGCGGCGATCAGCCGACAGCAGACTTGTATTCATATGTCGCATCGCGTGCAGGAGTTCACCCAAGCTTCGAACCGTCAAAGCCGATTTCGCCCGGGATTCTTGCTGTCCCCATCGAACTAGAAGACGCTATTCTCTACATCTTTGTCTCGGATGTACAGGAAGGTACCAAGATTGACCTGGTTGATAAGAATACGGGGGCAAACATCAATGTTGAACTTCCGGGTGAGAGCGCGGGGCTTGTGCTGGTGGATAAGAAGGAAAAGAAAGTTATCGATACAACATTCCAGTTGCGCTTGCCCAATGAGAAGAAATGGCAAGATTTGGTTCGGATAAATCCCGTTTAGGTGTTCAATTTGGGGTGGGAGACGGGAATCGAACCCGCAACGTCCGGAGCCACAGTCCGGTGCTCTGCCAGTTGAGCTACTCCCACCGGATTGTTCGATTATAACAAGCGTACGCCTGACAGAATTTGCCACGCGTCCATCCATCTTCCGTTGTATAATCCTGCCGCTCTCACGTTGGTTCCGCCTCCGCCGTCATAAGTAACCAAGGAGTTGATATGGCAACTGCCACAGTTCCGCAGGCGGTCCGCCCGTCTTCAGGCAGCCGAGCGGACAATTACTTTTTTTCTGGAATGGCAGTGCTCTGCCTGATCATAGTCGTGGTTGGTTTTGCGCAAACTTACTTCCTTGCGGGGATATTTCGTGCCCCCTTGCCAAGCGTGCTGGTTCACATTCACGGGGCCCTATTCTCGAGCTGGATTCTGCTGTTCATCGCGCAGGTATCGTTGGTTTCGGCCGGGCGTGTGGATCTTCATCGGAGACTAGGGCTGTTCGGATTCTGGGTAGCCTGCCTCATGGTGATTGTTGGAGTTCTCACGGCAACCGGCATGTTGGCGCGAGGTGTTTCGCCGGTTCCCGGTTTCGACGCGCAGGCGTTTTACGCGATTCCGTTAAGTGACATCTTTTTGTTCGCAGGGTTGATCTATCTCGCTTATCGGGAGCGCATCCATCCTGCCGCACACAAACGCCTGATTCTCGTAGCAACGATCGTCCTTATGGATGCGCCGACAGGGCGTCCTCCGTTCGCGGCAATTACCAGCCTGCCACATCTTGATGCTGTGTTTTGTTGGGCCTTGCTCGCAATTGTGATCGGTTACGATATTTGGTCGATGCGCAGAGTGCATTGGGCGACGGTTGTTGGAACACTAATGACGGTTCTCGTTACAATTCTCCGTGCTCCGATTGCGATGACTACCGGCTGGCACGGATTTGCAGCGTGGGCACAGGGGCTCGCGCGCTCTATTCACTGAGCTTTTATCGATGGCTTGCTGTTCTGCGAGTGACTGATTGTATCTAATTTGCTTGTGTGGAACTTGGGAAGGGCACTAGATTCTGCGTCTAGCGATATTTGGCTGATTGCTGAATACTAGCCATCTTATCAAACTCGTCCCACGCCCACGTATTCAAATCCCATGGCGCGCAAACGGGTGGAATCGAGAATATTTTTGGTGTCGACAATGAGAGGCCGCCGGAGGAGGGCCTTAATCTTGCTGAAGTCGAGCGCGCGAAATTCGGGCCAGCCGGTTCCAACGACCAGTGCTTCGGCGCCTTCGGCAACCGCGTAGGCCGATTCGCAGTAATGAACCGTGCCATTCAATTCCATCTTTGCGTCGGGAATGGCGACCGGGTCATAGGCGCGCACGCGAGCGCCGCGTGAGACAAGATTCTGCGCCAGCCGTATGGAAGCCGATCCCGCGACTGAGTTTGTATTTGGCTTGAACGCGAGTCCAAGAATTCCGACATCTTTGTTTTGCAGCGATTGTAGGCAGAAATTGATTTTGTCCGCCATGCCGTCCGCAAGTGAATGGTTCACTTCTCGTGCTGCGCCCAGAATCTTGAGCGAAATCTGGTTTTGCTGTGCCAGGTTTGCCAGCGAATCCATATCCGACTGAGCGAAGAGTCCGCCGATTACAGCTCCTGCCTGCAGGCAGCGCGGGCCGATCTTCTTATCGAGACCAAGCGCCAGCGAAAGGTGCACGGCATCTCCCTGTACGCGCTCGCATAATCCCGCAAGCTCATTGATGAAGGCAATTTTGGTCGCTACGAAGGCGGTCGCCGCTTCGCGCACCAGCTCTGCCGTCGCGTGGTTGGTCACGATCACCGGAACTCCGCGCATCACCAGCGGGTGGAAGATGTGTTTAATCGCAGCTACCGCATCCGGCGAGTGGGTCCCGAGGATGATGCGATCGGGCCAATTGAAATCCTCTACCGCGCAGCCTGCCGTAAAGAACATCGGCTGCGACACAACGATGGCCTTCAGTCCCGCTTCTTGTAGACGTTTCTCCAGTGCGACCCCAGTGCCAACTGGGACTGGTGTTACGACGGAAAGGATCGGTGGCTTAGGGACTGCTTTGGCGATACGAGTAACGAGTTCGGGGAGGTGCTGTGGGGTGTCTTCAGCCAGAAAAATTACGCTGGATTTGCGGGCAAACGATTCAACATCAGTCGAATAGGCCAGGCGACCCGAACGAACACTACGCTTAATGACTTCACTTAGATTTTTCTCATGAAACGGGACCTTACCCTGTGCCATTTCTACCATTCGGGAGCTGTCGGGATGGCAGCAGGTTACGGGTGTCCCAAAGTCCGCCAGGCAGGCCGAGATTACCGTGCCCAGATACCCCGACCCATAGACACCGATTTGCATCGCTCCCCCTGAGGCCAGATACAGTAGGCCCGTCGTATCTTTTGTTTACGTGATTGATTGGCAGATGGGCAGAGTACGAGAGGGCGATGGCCAGCGTGCGGAAGTACAGGTAATGGGGATGTCTGGTACCAGAGAGTCCGTGGACGGTGGGATTTGCCGGATTGACGATTGGACTTCGGACTAGCGGCTGCGTCCCGAAGCGGGCACCAGTCGCTGCCCAAGGGGGATTTCGGCCAGGTCAACCCAGTGGTTAAGGGCCTCTTCCCGGACAAACGTCAGGTCGCGGACCTCGATGCAGCGGGCTTCATCAAAATCTGCCCAGCGCTGGCGGGCGACTCGATACGCGTATTGCGCTTGGTCTTCCGCGCTCATCTTTACGATTGTCAAGTGAGGCATGTAGGGCCACTGTTCCCGGTATTCAAGTGCCTCGACATTCAGCCGATCATGCAGTTCGCGCATTCGATACGCAGCGTGCGCCACGCGGATAAATACAGTTGGAGTTACGGGTATGAACGTCTCCACCTCGCCGAGCGAGACCTCGAAGGGCTCCACTTCCAGGCACAGCCGCTCCATGGTTTCCACCGCGTTCGATTCGGTGCCTCGAAGCAGGCGTGGGGGAAGCAAGGTTACGTGGGCAGCCAGGTGGGGCAGTTCGGGGTGGAGTTCCTTGCGGAGAGATTCGACAAACTCTCCAATGGGGTTCTTCACGTAAGCGACAAGTGCATAACGCTGAGTTCGCGTCATGGCCAAAGGAGATTATAAACGTGTGCGCCTTTCTGCGTTTGAACCTCAGCGAACGCATGCGCGAGGTCAAGCGATAGTGATTGCGCTGCTATAATCAAAAATTGTCCCCATGCCTCAGAAGCGCCTGATTCGCTCCACCACAGTTTTATGTGTACGCCGGAATGGCAACGTGGTCATGGCCGGAGATGGCCAAGTCACGCTTGGAGAAGGGGTAATCAAGCACTCGGCACGAAAAATCAGGCGTTTGTACCAGGACAAGATTCTTGCCGGGTTTGCTGGGTCGACTGCTGACGCATTTTCTCTCTTTAGCCGGTTTGAGGGTAAGTTGGAGCAGTATCACGGAAATCTGGGCCGTGCGGCAGTTGAACTCGCGAAAGATTGGCGGACGGACAAGTTTTTGCGACATCTCGAAGCCTTGCTGCTTGTTTCTGATAAGGAGCAGACATTTTTGTTGAGTGGGCAAGGCGACGTGATCGAACCGGATGGCGGCATTGCTGCGATTGGAAGTGGTGGACCTTATGCTCAGGCGGCGGCGCAGGCGCTAGCAGAACACACGCAGCTTCCGGCGCGCCAGATCGCCGAAGAAGCAATGAAGATTGCCGGCAAGATGTGCATCTATACGAATGAGAAGGTAACGATAGAAGAGTTGTAATGCGTCGCACGTCCTGCGTCGTCCGTCGTGCGCGATGCGCCGTTCGGACTACCAGACTATCAATAGCGAGTTTTGCTGTATGAGCGCACGACGTGGGACTCACGACCGACGACGGATTTATGGCCATTTACCTCCCAGCTACTGCAGATGAAGAACAGGTAACGCTTGACGAACTGACGCCACGCGAAATTGTTGCCGAGCTCGACAAGTACGTTGTCGGGCAGAAGGATGCAAAGCGCGCAGTGGCCATCGCCTTGCGTAATCGCATGCGCCGGCAAAAGCTCCCTCCCGATATGGCTGAGGAGGTGATTCCCAAGAACATCATCATGATTGGGCCGACGGGCGTGGGAAAGACGGAAATCGCTCGCCGTCTGGCGAAGCTGGCCAATTCTCCGTTCCTGAAAGTTGAGGCCTCGAAATTCACTGAAGTTGGATATGTGGGCCGCGACGTGGAGTCGATGATTCGCGACCTGGTCGAGATCGCAATCGACAATGTTCGCGAGGAGAAACTGGAAGATGTCGCCGATAAGGCTGAACTGAACGCCGAGGAGCGCCTGCTTGACATCCTGCTCCCGCCTGCGACCCCGCCTGCTCATCCGGAAGCTGGATTTGCGCTGGAGGCTTCATCGAACGATTCTCATTCTCGTACCCGCGAAAAACTCCGGCAGCAGCTGCGGGAGGGAAAACTCGATGATCGCGTGGTTGAGATTGAGGTGCGCGAGCGAAATTTCCCGTCCTTTGAAATCATCTCCAATCAGGGCGTTGAGGAGATGGACGTCAACATCAAGGACATGTTGCCAAACATCTTCGGCCAGCGAACCAAGAAGCGGAAGATGAAGGTCAATGAAGCCTTCGAATATCTGATCCAGGAAGAAGAGCAGCGCCTCATCGACATGGACCAGGTGACGCGTATGGCGATCGACCGCGTGGAAGACTCGGGAATTATTTTTCTTGATGAGATTGACAAAATCGCAGGGCGCGAGGGCGGGCACGGCCCTGATGTCTCACGCGAAGGCGTGCAGCGGGACATTCTGCCTGTGGTCGAAGGCACGACGGTGAATACGCGCTATGGGATGGTTCGCACGGACCACATCTTGTTTATCGCTGCCGGTGCGTTCCACGTTTCAAAACCGAGCGATCTGATTCCTGAATTGCAAGGCCGCTTTCCGATCCGCGTCGAATTGCAGTCGCTCACGATGGACGACTTCATTCGCATCCTGACTGAGCCGAAGTCTTCGCTGGTCAAGCAGTACACGGCGCTGCTCGAGACCGAAGGTGTGAAACTGGAGTTCACCAGAGATGCGCTTGAAGAAGTTGCCCGTTTTGCCTTTCGAGTGAACGAAGGCACAGAAAACATTGGCGCTCGCCGCCTGCACACGATCATGGAACGCGTACTCGATGAGATCAGCTTCTCCGCACCAGACAAGAAGGGCGAGCAGATTACGGTGGATGCTGAATACGTGAGCAAGATGCTGGCGGATATCGTGAAGGACCAGGACCTGAGCCGGTACATTTTGTAGTCGATTTCGTGTTGTGCACGTCCCTATCGGCCGGGCAATTTTCTCTCTGATAGTCTGTTCCGCACCGGATGAGCTCGGCAAAACTGAAATTAAGCTTGTATCTGGTTGCGACGGCGTTGCTTGCAGGCTGTGGCGCTCCCGGAGTTCCCGAGCCGCCTTCGCTTGAGCTGGCACGCCCGGTGCGCGATCTGAAGGCGTTCCGCAAGGGCAACGAAGTTCGTCTCACATGGTCGGTACCCACTGAGACAACAGATCGTCAGAATTTCCGTCATGCGGGAAAAACTCAAATCTGCCGTGCCATAGGATCGCCGCTTCGGGAGTGTGGTGATCCGATCTCGATTGTGGTGACACCAACGCCGGCTTCAGTAGCAAGAAAGTCCCGGTTCCGGCAGAACCTGCCGCAAGCCCAAGTCGCTCCTGAGGCCAGCTACACCGATCACTTGTCTGCTGCGCTGCAGATGGAATCGCCTACTTCGAACCTTGTTTATGCGGTTGATGTTCTGAATTCCTATGGCAGGAGCGCGGGCATGTCAAATCAGGTGCAGGTTCCGTCTGCTCCGGTCTTACCGCCGCCCGCGAATTTCAGTGCGATGCTCACACCACACGGTGTTAAGTTGACGTGGAATGCGGTCTCATCTGTGCCCGCGATCCCTGGCTTGCGATACGCATATCGCGTCTATCGCCGCGACATCGATACAAATCAAGATGCCATCGCCGGCGAACTGCAAGCTGGCCGGGAACCAGGCCCGATGGTGCTGGATACAGGCTTTCAATGGGAAAAGACTTACGACTATCGTTTAACCGTGGTCACGTTCGTTGACCAGGGCGGCGGACAGCAGGTTGAGGGGAACGACAGTCCAGTAACGAGAGTGGTCGCGCATGATGTTTTTCCGCCGGCGACTCCAACTGGGCTGCAGGCCGTTTTCTCTGGCCCGGGGCAAAGGCCGTCTATCGATCTTATTTGGGCTGCGAATTCGGAGTCTGATTTTGCCGGCTATAACATCTATCGACGCGAGCAGACAACCGAACCAGCGAAAATAAACGCCGAGTTGATCAAGACTCCCGCTTTTCGCGATTCAGACGTGCTTGCGGGCCATGCGTATTTTTATTCCGTTTCGGCGGTCGACGAACGCGGAAACGAGAGCACTCGATCGGAAGAAGCCAGCGAGGTTACGCCTGATCAGTAGTAAGTCATGAGGGAAACGTTCGCGAGCCCATCTTCACTTAATCCAGAAGTAAATTAGTCCCACTGCAGCTGAAAAAATCGCAACGGTAGTGAGCCATCCCAGGATGTTTAACATCCGGGTGTTCACCCAACGCCCCATGATGCGCCGGTTGTTGGTCATCTGCATGAGTAGCAACATGAGGAACGGCGTCGACAAGCCCTGTACAATTCCGGCCCACACGAGCGCTTTCATAGGATTGATTCCAAGAAAGTTCATGCTCATGGCGGCCGCCGTAATGATGACGATCACAGCGTAGAATCCGCGTGCCCGCCTTGGAGGCACGTGAAGCCCATGCCTCATGTCGAAGGTCTGGCAGAAGTCGTAAGCGGCCCCGGCGGTCATCACAGGAACAGCTATAAAGCCCACGCCAAAAACGCCAATAGTAAAGAGTAGTTCGGCGAACTTTCCGGCCAGCGGTCGGAGCGCCTGGGCGGCTTCGGCAGCGGTATTGATGTCGAACTTGCCGGTGCGAAAAAGAGTCGCTCCCGTAGACAAGATAATGAAGTACATCACCAGGCTGGAGAAGAACATCCCCAGCGCAACATCGTGCGTGGTGTGTCTGAGTTCGGATTTCGTCGTTCCCCTACGATCAACGAGGCGCCGCCGGCCCATGGAGATGTCTTCCTCAACCTCCTGGTTCGACTGCCACGTATATAGATAAGCCGAGAGGGAACTGCCGATGACCGCAACGACGATCTCCAGAAAGTCGCGGTCAAGCCTGAGATGCGGAATGAATGTTCCTCTAAGTGTGGAGATGAGTCCTGGATGCGCGAGCAGCGCCGATCCCAAGTAAGCAAGCAGCGCCAGGGCTAGCCAGCGGAAGATGTTCCGGATCCAGGTGTACGATCCCCAGATTTGCATTGCAAGTACGGTGAGCGTGACTATCACGACGATCACCCCGGGCGGAATCGGTACCTTGAGATTTAGAGCCGCCGCCATTCCTCCAATATCAGCGCCGGCCTCAATCGTATTTCCGATGAGCACGGTGACCAGAAACAGCATCAACAGCCAACGCGGATAGTGTTGGCGTATCACGGCAAAGAGGCCTTGTCCGGTAACCTGGCCGACTTTCGATGAAAGGTAGACCGCCGCAAACATCATGGGCATTGCCACTGGGGCAAGCCACAAAAGTGCGAGGCCAAATTTCGCGCCTCCGGCGGCGTAGGTTCCGATTGCGACGGGGTCGTCGTCCGCTGCTCCAGTGATCAACCCAAGCCCAATAGAACGAAAAACTCCACTGGGCACCGGTCTGGGAGCGTGCGACAGGTACCGTTCTTCTAGCTCAGGATCGTGCTTGCGGCGCTCGACCGGTACTGGCCGCTGCGGAGGCGGTGTGAAGCCCTTTTGTTGAATCGAAGGTTTAGTCGCCACGTAGTCGTTATTCCTAATCGCTTCGAGAAGTGTTATCAGAGGTATACAACTAAGCGCGCGAACGCCCCCTCGCCTCTACACAGACACTCGGCACATTCACAGGCTGAGATGCCCGCATAGAGATTAGGTTTGTTTTCTGCTGCTCTGATTTATGTCTGCTTGCGCTGGCTTGGTTGTCTCTGGCATAGTTCCTAGCGATTTGAGTCCAATTCAAAACACGGTTTGATAAATGAAATATTGCCGGTTTGAATATGAGGGGAGGCCGCAGTACGGCCTGATTGAGACGATTGGCGGACGCGAGGAGATTACACGTATCTCGGCATTCCTTCCTGGTGATAACACCTCGCAGGCTGGATCAAGGAAGATTACGAGTGTGGCTCTTGAACAAGCGACGTTACTGGCTCCAGTCGAGCCCACCAAGATTGTTTGTATCGGACGAAACTACCGCGAACACGCGGCTGAATTCGGTCATGATGTGCCCACCGAACCACTGATTTTCCTTAAGCCACCATCTTCGATAATCGCACCGGGAGAGAAGATTATCCGGCCGAAAATTTCTAAACGCGTGGACCACGAAGCCGAATTGGGCGTTGTGATCGGCAAAAAATGCAGGGACCTGAAACTGGACGAAGATGTCAGGTCTTACATCCTGGGTTATACCTGCGTGAATGACGTCACCGCGCGCGATCTGCAAGAGAAAGACGGGCAATGGACAAGGGCGAAGGGATTCGACACATTCTGTCCCGTTGGCCCCTTCGTAACCGATGGACTCGATCCGTGGGCCGGAGTTGTCGTGGAGGCGCGGTTAAATGGAAGCGTAAAGCAGCATGCCAGCACAAGCGATTTCATTTTTGCTCTGGACGTCGTAATTCGCCACATTGCACAGGTCATGACCTTGCTGCCAGGCGACATAATTTCTACAGGAACGCCAAGCGGCGTCGGACCGATGGTTGCGGGAGATGTAGTGGAAGTGAGTGTGCAAGGCGTGGGTACGTTGAGAAATCCTGTAAGCGACTGATGACCACGAGGCTTCCATCGGTCGCAAGATAATCCCAGCTACTAATGCTTGACCCTGACCTGAACCGTCGTCCCTTCGGGAAGAGTGCCATCCAGCAGTTCGATCTTGCCTCCGCGCACGACGCCATTGAATTCCCTCCGGTCAGGCGATACTAAAGGCGCCCGGAACGGAGCTTGTCCCGATCCCTTATCCATTGCTTCGTTCGCCAGCTGATCAGCCTCGCGATTATGACCTCGGAGTACGTGTCCGATATCAAACCATTCCAGACGCGAGATGAGTTGTTGGGCGCGCCCGTGAAGATCGCGCAGCGTCGGCTCCTTGACCTTGTAAATGCCCTTGATCTGCCGAACCAGTAGCTCAGAATCGCTGATCACTTTGATCGCCCTCGGCCCATGTTCGATGGCGTACTCGAGGGCAGCGATGAGCGCCTGGTATTCGGCGAAGTTGTTCGTCTGCTTTCCCAGGTAGTGACTCAGTGCAGCTACTTTGTTTCCCTTCGGATCATGAATCACGACGCCATAGCCTGCAGGCCCGGGATTTCCGCGCGCTCCGCCGTCCGTGTGAGCGATCAAATAATTTTCGGGAGCCGGCTTCATGTGCCCAATGGATTGCAGATTTCAGAATTGTAGATTGAACACACAATCTGTAACGCTGTGCAAATCTAAAATGTCTGCCTTACCGTGAATATCTACCGTCCTGCAGCCAGCCTGGTCGCCAATCGTGCGGGAAGGTTCGCAGCGAGAATCTTCTCTTGCGCGGAGCGAAGGTCGTAAGAAACGCGGCAAAACGTGACCGTTTGTTTGTTGGAATCGAACACGGCAAACGCGGCGCGCCAATCGCCATCGCGAGGCTGCCCGATTGATCCGGGATTAATCAAGTAATGAGCACCAGCTTCGAGTTGAAGGTCCCAGGTCTCATTCTTGCCGACAGTTGCATATTCGGGAAGCACATCCTCGACCAGGCCGAGTTCGTTGCGACGAAGGAATGCGCCTTGCACGTGCGTGTGTCCGAAGAATGTGATGCTCTGATTAATATTTGCAAGTTGCTGGGATGCTTCCTGGAACGTGACCACATAACGATCTTCATCGTCAGCCGCTCCGTGAACAAATTGAATCCCTTTCAACTCCTCAACCACTTCAGGACCTTTTGGTAAAGTCCGCAGCCATTCCAGATTTTGTTTTGTAAGTTGATCGCGATTCCAGAGGGCAGCCAGGCCGGCGATAGGATTGAAACTCTCGACGCTATCGATGCCTGCGACTACTTTGTCATGATTTCCGCGGACAAATGTTCCGCCCAGTTCGCGCGCGCGGACAGTGACCTCGTTGGGGCTTGCGCCGTAACCAACGATGTCTCCGAGATTGGCCACTGCATCATGCGGCGGGGCGGCAGTGAGACATGCGTCAAGCGCCTCGATGTTGCTGTGAATGTCACTGAGAAGCAATATGCGCAATCGTGGATTATAAAGGGCGTGGCGGGTTTGTCACTGGGCATCGTGCCCAATGCCCGGCCGCAACTTCAACCAGCGGCGGCAGTGAACGGGCGCACTCGGGAATCCGAGACTCGCAGCGCGGCTCGAAGCGGCATCCTTCCGGAAGAGCTTGTAGTGGTGGGACTGTGCCTTCGATCGTCCGCAATGGGCGATTACGTTCGGTCTTCAATGTTGGTGCGGCTTTCAGCAGCCCGCGAGTATAAGGATGCGCGGGGGTCTTGAAAATCTCCTCGCGTGAGGCGAGTTCAACAACGCCGCCCGCGTACATGACGGCCACACGGTTCGCGACCTGGGAAATTACTGCAAGATCGTGTGAGATGAAGAGCATGGTCAGGCCAAACTTATCACGGAGGCTGGCCAGCAGATCCAGGATCTGCGCCTGAATGGTGACGTCAAGCGCGGTAGTTGGCTCGTCCGCGATCAATAGTTCAGGGCGATTCACGATTGCCATGGCAATCATCGCGCGCTGCCGCATGCCTCCCGAGAGCTGGTGCGGATAGTCGCGAGCACGCCGCTCGGGCTCAGGGATGGCCACCTCGCGCAGAGCCTCGATGGCCCGCTCCAATGATTCTTGCTTGGAAATCCGACTATGGGCGCGGACTGCTTCGGCGATCTGTTCGCCGATCCGCATAACGGGGTTCAAAGCCGTCATCGGCTCCTGGAAAATCATCGCCATCCGTGAACCACGGAGAGAGCGCATCCTTTCGGTATCCAGAGCGAGTAGATTTTGCGCCTCACTGCCTTCTGAGGCGAGAATGATTTCCCCACGAACTGTTGCTACTGGCGGAAGCAAACGCATGATCGCCAGCGAAGTCACCGACTTTCCCGACCCGGATTCGCCCACCAACCCCAGCACCTCGCCCTTGGAAAGACGAAATGTGACGTCCCAAACTGCGGTGAGTGGCTTTGTTGCGCCGGGGAACGTCACGCTCACATTATTGAGCTGAAGCAGCACAGAATTGATGTTACCAGTGGCGAGCATCCTCTCCGCGAGATCCATTTGTATTCGATAGAATGAGCTACGAAGCGTCTATGGATCCGCCTTTTATATCAATAGATCACGTGCAGCTCGCAATGCCTCCTGGGGCGGAGGATATGGCGCGCCGATTCTATTCACTTTTGTTGGGAATGCGCGAAGTGACAAAGCCTCCGGAGTTGGCGAAGCGCGGCGGCTGTTGGTTTGCGAGCGGCGCGGTTCAGATCCATCTGGGCGTTGAGCAAGATTTTCGAGCAGCCAGGAAGGCGCATCCAGCCCTGAAATGTGCGAATTATGGTGGGATTGTTTCCAGAATACGTGAGGCGGGATTTGAAGTCACAGAACCTGAGGATATTCCTGGTGTCCGCCGCTGCCACATTTACGATCCGTTCGGCAATAGAATCGAGCTGATCGAAAACACCATCATGCAATCCCAGCTATAAAAAGCATGGACAACCGAGAGTTGCTGGCCTGAGCCGTCCTTATTAGCATAGAAGTACAAAACCAATTCAGACTGGGAGTAGTTTCTGAAAGTCCTTGGGTTTCAATCGGGGTCCATTGCTGGCGTTTTGTTCCTTGTTGCATGCCTTCCAGGAGTCTCTAAGGGTGAAAATGCAGCGTTTGATCTTATCGGTCCAAAATTCCAGGTCCACGTAGAGCGCGCCGGCAAGACCTTGCCGATTGCGGAAGTGCCCAATCTTCAAGTTGGTGATCGGCTTTGGGTGCATCCCGACCTGCCGGACAACCAGTCAGTTCATTACCTCATGGTAGTTGCTTTTCTCCGCGGCGCGACGAATCCGCCGCCGGATTCGTGGTTCACGGTAGCCGAAACCTGGAAGAAACCAGTCCGTGAAGAAGGAATCTTTGTCAGCGTGCCGCAAGATGCCGAGCAGGCGATGGTTTTGCTGGCTCCTGACACAGGCGGCGCCTTCTCAACGTTGCGTGCGGCGGTTCGTGGAAAGCCAGGCGCTTTCGTTCGTGCTGCTCAGGACTTGCAGCAAGTCAGTCTTGACCGCTCGCGGCTGGAAGCGTACCTGGAGGCCGTGCGCGAAACGTCAATCACCGATCCCGAGCAGCTCAAACAGCGCACGACACTGCTCGCACGAAGTTTGAATATCAAGCTGGACCAGCAATGTTTCGATAAACCGACAGCGCAACAGGTTCCCTGCCTTACTCAGAACACCGACCAGTTGGTGCTCGATGACCAGCACAGCCAGAGTATGGTCGCGACGCTAACCTCAGGACCGAGCACGGACTTGCTCACACAGCTTAGCGCCACGCCGACTGCGAGGGCGGGATATTACAGTCCCTATGTCGGGGCCGTAGTTGATGTTGTCCGCATCTTGGGCACGGCTCACACCGCACAATTTCAGTACATTCCGGCGTTGGCGCTGCCAAAGAAAGACGACCTGCATCTACGGCTGAACAATCCGCCGTCGTTTCGCAATCCAAAGTCCGTTCTGGTGATCGCGTTGCCGCCGATCCATCAAGCTGTTCCGCCTCCACTCAAGGCGCTTGATGCGACGCAAGTGTTCTGCCTCAGCAAACCGGATCTTTTGCTTCCAGCCGATGGAGCACCTTTGGTCTTCGCAGGTGAATTGGCGCACAACTTCGTCCTGCATGTGGAAAGCAAATCCGGAACGCCAATAGACCTGCCGGCCCATCCAGACGCGGGGCGTGGCGGATTCGTCATTGAAACTGATCCAGCTAAAACCAAGTCTTTGGATTCTGAGGCGAGTGGAACGTTGCGCGGTACATGGGGATTCCACACATTCGATGGGCCGCATTTCCGGCTGCACACACCGCGGCCGTCGCAGTGGGTGGTGGCTTCAAAGGACGCGAGCGCACTTATCGTCGGGCGCGAGGATGCGCTGCATATTCAGTCACCTGAGGCTTGCTGCGTTAGTGAGGTGGTCGTGAAGCACGAGGACGGCAACACCGTTCCCGTGGAATGGAAGGCTAGCAAGGCAGATGAGCTGGAACTAAAGGTCCCGCTTCAAAATGCGCCTGCAGGCTCCGTCAAAATGCTGGTCAAGAAGTTTGGTCTGCGCGAGCCTGATGAAATTTCGCTGCATACCTATGCCGAAGCCGCGCGGCTTGACTCATTTACGATTCATGCAGGCGATCCCGACGGCATACTGCGAGGTACGCGCCTGGATGAGGTCTCGAAAGTGGAGGTCGAAGGGGTTGCGTTTACTCCCGCCAATCTTGTTCGCGACAACCAGCACGACGACCTCAAACTGGTAGCCACCGATGCGGTAGCTGCCGCCAACCTGAAACGTGATGTTCCCGTGGTAGCGCACGTTTCTTTGAAAGATGGCCGGGATCTCGATCTGAATATTGCAATTGAAGCCCCGCGGCCAAAGCTCAGTCTCTTGACAAGGAGTGTGCAAGCCGGCGACGGCGGTTCGACCCCAATGATTCAGCTGGGAAATCCTGATGAACTCCCACAAGACGGACGGCTGAATTTCTTTCTCAAGACGCAAACGCCGGAAATCTTTCCGGCTACGGAAAAGATTGAAGTTGCAACCAGCGATGAATCCTTTCATGTCTTGCTAAGCGAGAAGGATGGGAATCTTACTCCGCAGGATTCGAAGATCGTCTTTGCCGTGCTCGATCCCATGAAGCTATTGGGGCCATCTGCATATGGCCCGTTGAAGTTTCGCCCTGTGAGCGCTGACGGCGTGGAGGGCGATTGGCAACCGCTGGCGAATCTGGTCCGGATCCCTGAACTCAAAGCGGTTCGGTGTGCGCAGCCATCGGCGAAACGAAACGCGACCGGAAAGAGCGCCATCGCTGAAAAGGATTCAGTAGCGCGGAGGGAAGCATCTTCCGGCGGAGGATCCGAACCTGAACCGTCGGCTCCTTCCCAACACTCAGAACCGGCCCCGGAACGGGCCCCTGCGAACGACAAAGCTGTCGACCAGGATGCTAACTCCATACCGGATAAGAAGGCTGTCCTCGAAAGCGAGTGCACCTTGAGCGGCGACAAGCTGTTCCTTATCGATTCCGTCAGCGCCGATGCCGACTTCACAAATGCGGTCACAGTGCCAGACGGTTTCGTCGAAGCCGCTCTCAGCATTCCAGCGCCGAAAGGGAAGGTGCTCTACATCAAGCTGCGAGATGACCCGGCAACAGTCAACACTGCGGTCGTGCCGGTAGTTACAAACCAGCCGTAAACCGCTTAAGACTTCGCCACCTCGTAAAGATATTCGACGTACGAGCGAACCGCTCCGTCTATGCCCTGCACTTTGGGATTTTTCGATTCGATCAAGTAGTATTCGTCGGGCGCGTGTGCGCCGTTGCCATGCCCTAGTCCGAAATGGCCGGCGGCCAAATGCAACGGCTCGCCTGTGAACACGTATCCGGGCCACGAGCCTGCGCTGCGCGGCAGAATTATCGGATCGATTCCGCCACGCTTATACAAAGAGACCTGCGCGCGGATGAGAGGGGCGTCGGCGGAGGTACTGTTGGGGTCGTAGCCGCCGGTCATATTAACTTCGATGTCGCCATAACCGCGCTTCGCGAGATGCGCTTTCAGCGCGGCGAGAGCTTCGTCGGCTTTCATGTCGGGCACAAGTCGCATATCGATCTTCGCCACGGCGCGATGGGGAAGAATTGTCTTGCCGCCGGGCCCGGTGTAGCCTCCGACCAGCCCTTCAATATTCACGGTGGGCTTGGACATGAGCAGTTCAAGCGCCTCCTGCCAGCTCACGTCGTGAACCCAGCGATCAACGCCCATCTGTTTCTTGGCAATTTGCTCGTCAAGGCGGCGGGCCGCGCTGGCGACCATGGCCCTCTCTTCCGCTGACATCGGGCGCGCTTTGTCCGCGAAACCTTCAATGACCGGTGTATTGCCATCAGCAGACACCAGGCTGACCAGCGCTTCGACGAGGTGCCAGGCAGGGCTATCGACGCGGGCCTTGTTGCTGGAGTGGATGTCTTTGCGCGGGCCTCGTCCCCAACGCTCGCCGCTCGAGACAAGTTCGAGTTCCACTACGCCCTTGGCACCGAGCGTCATAGTGACAGAGCCGTCGAGCTCTTGTTCGGCCGAGGGCATAAAGATTCCCGAGCAGCGGCGCAAGGCCGCAAGCACCTCGGGGCGCCTGACGATCTGCGGAAAATGTGGCGAGCCTATCTCCTCTTCGCCTTCAGCCACTAACACCAGATTGACCGGGACCTTGCGTCCGGCAGCCCGGATCGCATGAAGCGCGGCGAGGAACGAGGCTTCAGGACCCTTCTGGTTCACGGCGCCGCGTCCAACAAGAACGGTCCCGAGCTCAGGCTTGTCCACGAGCTTGGCATCCCAGGGCGGCGACGACCATTCAGTCGGATCGGCCTGCTTCACGTCGTACATGAAATAAAGGCCGAGAGTTTTCGGAGCTCCCGCGTCGAGCGTTGCGAAAACGCCGGGCTGGCCATCGGTTGGAATTTTCGTGACCTGTTGAAAGCCTGCGTCGCGCAGGAAGCGCATCGTGAGATCGCATCCTTCGTTGACGCCGCGATTCTCGGCGGCTATCGAGGGCTGGTGAATCCACTCTTGCAGACGTTGAACGGATTCATCGTGGAGCTTGGTTATCTGCGCCCAGATCGGATCGAAATCGTCTGATCTGGCGGGATGTGGCAGCGCGAGCGCGGCAGCGCTGGTCGCAGCGGCCTGCATAAAGGTTCGTCGGTCGAAGGCACGCTGATTCATGGTTGACCAGCATAGTCGCAGGGTGGATTTGCTGTCCAGAAGCGAACAAAACCTCGAAAATTATGGGCTTTCTTAAGGGTGACGCAAGTAAGCGGCCAAACTTTATTCGTCCGCTTACCAAACGAGTCCCAGGCCGTCTATCTCACTGAGCCGGGGCAGCTAGGTTGCCCCGCACAGACGAGGAACAAAGATCGATGCCGGCCGATGTGTGGGCAGTACAATTTCCGGTTGGCAAGTGTTCTCATCCGTCAACCGTTCTTGATCGGACACACCCTCAAGGAACGGAAAGGATGGAACGAAGCAGTGGCATCCCGCAGCCCCCAACACAGGCCCACATGTTGACGCAGAGCCGAATCGACGACACGCTCCTGGTGCGCGAGGCGCAGCGTGGTAGCCGCTCCGCTTTCGAGGAACTGGTGCGCCACTATGATCAGGCAGTTTTGCGTCTGGCGCTGCACTTGACGGGCTCGGAGCACGAAGCGCAGGACATTTATCAGGACGCGTTTCTGAAGGCGTACAAGAACATTGGTAGATTCCGCTTCGAGTGCTCGTTCTATACCTGGATTTATCGGATAGTCACGAACTTGTGTCTGGATAACATCCGGAAGAAGCAGGTACGAAAAGAGGAAGCTCCTGTAGCAACCGATTCTGAAGGCGAAGTCTACGACATCCTCTCCCAGGTAGCGGACGATCGCAGCGGAGCGGATCCCGAGCGCGATCTCATGCGGCGCGAACTCGGTGGGCGGATTTCTAGGGCGCTCCAAAAGCTAACTCCGCGCGAACGCATGGTTTTTGAGTTGAAGCATTACCAGGGACTGAAATTGCGGACCGTCGGCGAGATGCTGAATACCACCGAGGAGACGGCAAAGAATACGCTGTTTCGCGCGACGCAGAAACTGAGGGCGACGCTGGCGGATATGAGGTGAAAACCGAGCCGTCGGTCGTTGGTCGTGCGCAAACCAGCGGACGACGAATGACGAACGACCAAGGACGAGTAAAACTTCTCTCGGATTGAGAGGCAACTATGAAGTGCGAATGGGTACAACAAAACGTTCTGCTGTATGTCTATGACGAGCTGCCCGATGATGCTCGTCATGAGCTGGAGCAGCACGTCGTTCGCTGCAAGGATTGCGCAGCCGAAGTTGAATCGGTGAAGAAGTTTCGCGCGGATTTTGCTCAAAGTCCAGTGCAGGAACCGAGCGCCAGCTTTCTGGCCGCGTCGCGCATGCGCCTGCAGGAGGCCTTGGAAACGGCGGAGCAGGGCGGGTGGTGGTCGCGGCTGATTTTCGATCCGGTCCATTGGTTGAACCAGATTCGATTCGCTCCAGCCTTGGCAGCGGCAATTTTCATTATTGGTTTCGCAGGCGGCATTGGCGCAACGTACAGGTTGGTAAAAGCGCCGATTGAGAATCCTGGCAACTCAACCAATACAACGCCTTCTCTGGCTTCAATCAGCGGTGTCAGCTCTATCATCCAGCAGCCCGGTACAAACCAGGTAACGATCAAATTCGATACCGTTTCTCCGCAGGAAGCTCGTGGATCACTCAGCGATCCGAACATTCAGCAATTGCTGCTCTTCGCAGCCCGCAACAATTTCAATGCTGGCTTGCGCATGGATTCCGTGAATCTGCTCACGCAACAGCCGAACAACCAGCACGTCCGCGAGGCCTTGCTCTACGCGCTCCGTTACGACTCGAACACCGGCGTACGCTTGAAGGCGCTCGAAGGACTCGGTCCTTACGTTAAGGACGACGTGCAGGTTCGCGATGCAGTATTGGAATCGCTGATGTCGGAGTCGAATCCCGGAATAAGGATCGAAGCTTTACGTTTGTTACAGCCCTGCGCTGCTGATAGCAGCGTTCGCATCGTTCTGCACAGGCTGGCGGATAAAGATGAGAATCGTTACATCCGCGCACAGGCGCGATCCATGATTTCGCAGTTGCCAGAAATGAATTAGGAGCACAACACACAAAAGACAATGCAAAAAACTTTAACTAAATTCGGACTGCTGGTATTGCTCGCGACGGCCTGCGTCGCCCAGCAGGGTTCAATTCAGCGAGAAGGAAATGCCTGGACGAACGTAGTGAGCGGCTCTCTTTCTGGGGCGCGAAATCTGCACGTCAAGGTGGAAGTGGGCGCCGTAAGGGTCCAGGGTGGTGGTTCCTCCAAGGAAATCACCTATGTGATACGAAGCAAGTCTTATGAGTCGTCGGAAGATCGCGCCCGCCGGCAACTCGAATCGTACAAGGTGAATACGTCCAGCCGCGGCGATACTGCCTTCATTACAGGCGAGTGGGAAGGCGGGCATGCACACAGGTTTTCTTCAGACGTAACCGTGACCGTGCCACGTGATATGGAGCTGGTGAAGATCGAAACGGACGGTGGTGAGATCGTGACCAGCGGTGTCTCTGGACGCGTGGAAGCGGGGAGTGGAGGGGGAGGAATCCACCTGGACGACATCGGCGGTGCAATTAATGCAGAGACCGGCGGCGGGTCCATTGATGTTGGGAACGTTGGTGGCGAGTTAAACGTGCGCACCGGTGGAGGAACCATCCACATCGGTTCGGCGAAAGGCCGGGTAGTTGCCGAGACTGGTGGCGGAAACGTGGTTCTGGTGTCAGGCGCACACGGCGCTTCTCTGCAGACAGGCGCCGGCACTATACGTGTGGATAAGTGCACGGGCGAGGTGAAGGCCGAGACTGGCGGTGGGAGTATCGAGCTGGGTGAAGTAGGTGGCGAAGTAATCATGGAGACCGGCGGCGGCAGCCTCAAGCTGAACTCCGCGACAGGCCTGGTGAAGGCCGAGACTGGCGGTGGCAGCATTGAACTCTACGGCGTTCCGGCAGCGCACGTTGAAACCGGAGCTGGAGCCATCACAGCAAAGTTCATTGCGGCAACTACTGCTTCCGACTCGGAACTTGAGACTGCAACTGGTGACGTGACGGTTTATTTGGCTTCGAATATGCACGTCACATTGCGGGCCAGCATTGAAGCGGCCAGCGGGCACCAGATCATGTCTGATTTTTCTGAGTTCAAGGTTTCATCGGAAGGTGGACAGTGGGAGCCGAAATTTGTTTCTGCTGAGGGTCGCCTGAATGGAGGCGGGCCTGTGCTAAAAATCCGCACTACCATGGGGAACATTTACATTCGGCGTGCGCAATAGCGAACCAAGGGGATCACAATGATGCGAACATTAGCCACACTGACAGTAGTTGCAGCGGGGTTGGCACTGCCGGTCGGCACGCCGGCGCAACCGGGGAACGAGCCTTTTGTCTTCTACGGAGATCCCTCCAGTGGGGGTTCCTATTTAGGCGTGGATACGCGTGACGTCACGCACGATCGGGTTGGAGAGCTTCACCTGAAAGAAGAAAGCGGTGTCGAGATCACGATGGTCGATCAGGACGCGCCTGCGGGCAAAGCAGGATTGAAAGAGCACGATGTAATTCTCACCATTAACGATCAGAAGATCGAGAGTGAAGAGCAGCTGCGCCGAGTAATCCACGAAATTCCACCGGGGCGAACTGTAGCGATTGGCATCAGCCGCGACGGGCAGCCGATGACTTTGAAAGCACAGCTTGCAGAACGCAGCATGGACCACAGCTTCAACTTCAGCATGCCTGCGGTTCATGTTCCCGCTATTCGCATCCCGCCGATCAACATGCCGGAAATCGATGTGCCTTCCGTGGTGGTAATTCACTCACCAAGAAACAGTGGGATTATGGTGGAAAACCTGACTCCACAATTGGGTGAGTTTTTCGGCGTTAAGAGCGGTAACGGCGTCCTGATTCGTTCGGTCGAGAAGGGCAGTCGCGCCGAACAGGCAGGCTTCCGCGCCGGTGACGTGATCGTGAAGGTGAACGGATCGTCCGTGAGCGATTGCAGCGACTTCACCCGTCTACTGCGTGAGCGAAAGGAAAGTAAGGCTTCGATTGTTGTGCTCCGCGATCACAAAGAACAGACATTGACGCTGACGTTACCTGAGCCGCGTCGATCGGGGTCGATCCAGAACTGTGACTTCGAGGCCATCACTTGCGCAGAGATTATTAAGGAAGGGACCAAAGTGGCAGAACTGATTCCGGAGATCAAGACTGCTGAAATAAGGCGATTGCAGCCCGAGATCGATCGCCTGAAGAAGCAGATTCAGGAGGAGGTACTGAACCATCGTCAGGAGATCGAGAAACAAATGGAAAAATTGCAGGATGAATTTCAACACGAGCAGCAGGAGATGCAGCGGCAAGTGCAGCAGTGGAAGAGGGACTCGGAAATTTGACGGCGGCGAAAAGAAGTTTTGCTTGATCCGAGAGTCACTTGCGCTAGCGACGCTCTTGCTGTCGCGAATTCTTGCCCCATTTTGTGAAGGTCTTTATCGCTCCCAGGAGAACCAAACAAATCCAGAAATCGACCACTACCCCAAGATCCATCCGCATAGGATTGTGTCTTGCCGCGGGCGGAAGATGCGGCATTAACAGGAAATACAGTACGTTTCCTGCCAGCACGGCTATCAGGGACTGAACGAAGTTCACTCTAGCTGGTTTTGACACCGGAGAACCCGAAAAAAGCCATCAGCATTCAGCGATCAGCAGAAGAACTATAAAGCCAACATTCGTGGTTAGACTCATCCGGCCACCCACTACGCCGATTTCCGATGCTGACCGCTCGTTTTGTTACCATCCCTTGAGATGCTGGAACCTTCCACTGCTGTGCAATACGTAAAAGGAATTGGCCCGCGCCTGGCTGAGATTCTGGCAGGGAAAGGGATCCACACTGTCGACGATCTGCTTCATTATCTGCCGTTTCGGTACGAAGATCGCCTGAATCCGCGCAGTATCGCCGAATTGCGTCCTGGGGAGATGGCAACCGTAATCGCGGAAGTACGTACTTCGGGCTTGTTCCGCACCCGACGCATGCCCATCTTTGAAATGACGGCCGGCCAGGGCCGTACCCGGCTGAAATGTATCTGGTTCAATGGAGCCTACCTGAGAGATAAATTCCACCCCGGCCAGCTATTGGCTCTCTACGGCCGGGTGGAAGAGAATCGCGGTGAGTTGCAACTGGTGCAGCCTCAGTTTGAGATACTCGGCGAAAGTGATGGGGATGCTGGGCAGAAGGCCGCCGAGTCGCTCGAAATCGGACGTATTGTGCCGATTTACGAGTCCGCCGGGAGCGGGCGGCTTACATCCCGCTGGTTCCGGCGGACGATCCACAAGGCAATCGAAGACCTTACACCGGATCTGCCGGAAGCGATCCCGGCCGCCATTCTTCAGCGCCTGAACCTTCCCTCGCTTCGTGAGGCGCTCTGGAAAGTACACTGGCCTGATGCCGGAGAGAGCTTGCGCGACCTGCAATCTGCTCGCACCCCGGCTCATATTCGTCTCATTTTCGAAGAACTTTTCTTCATTGAACTCGGTTTGGAACTGAAGCGACGCGAACAGCGGGCTCAAACGGGGATTGCGTTTGAACTAAACGATCGCGTTCGCGACGCGATCAAGAAGATTTTGCCATTTCATCCGACAGGCGCGCAGAAGCGAGCGCTAAAGGAAATTGCCACCGACATGGAGAAGCCCTATCCGATGCGGCGTTTGCTTCAGGGTGATGTTGGCTCGGGCAAGACGCTGGTAGCCTTTGAGGCGGCGATTATCGCAATCGAGAACGGCTACCAAGTCGCCCTGATGGCGCCAACAGAGATCCTGGCGCAACAGCATTTCTTCTCCGCGCGGCGAATTCTGGAGCCATCGGGATATCGCATCGTTCTGCTTACAGGATCGCTTGAAGATGACCGCAAGCGTGAGGCTCGGCGGCATATTGCGCAGGGGAATGCGCAGCTGATCATTGGTACTCACGCTTTAATCGAACAAAACGTTGATTTTGCGAAGCTGGGGCTAGTGATTGTGGATGAGCAACATCGGTTTGGAGTACTACAGCGTTTCCGGCTTATGAAGAAGAGCGAAGACAGGGGCACGAGCAACGCCCGTTTCCACACGAATGGCGGCGCTGCTGAACCTGATGTGCTCGTCATGACGGCAACTCCGATCCCTCGAACTCTTGCCCTCACACTCTATGGTGACCTCGACCTCAGCGTCCTCGATGAAATGCCGCCGGGCAGAACGCCAATCGTGACTCGCCGCGTCGGAGATGATCGCGCCGAAGAAGTGTGGCAATTTGTGCGCAAACAGGTTGGAGCGGGGCACCAGGCCTATGTCGTGTATCCGGTGATCGAGGAAAACCAGGAAAGCGATCTTAAAGCCGCCATGAAGATGTATGGCGAGTTAAGTAAGAAGGTTTTTCCCGATCTGCAGGTTGCAGTCCTGCATGGGCGTATGGAGCCTGATTTGAAAGAGCAGGTTATGCGCCTGTTTCAACAGGGCAAGATTCAAGTGTTGGTTTCGACTACGGTGATTGAGGTCGGCGTCGATGTGCCGAATGCGGCGGTAATGGTCATCGAGCATGCCGAGCGCTTTGGGTTGGCGCAGCTTCATCAATTGCGTGGAAGGATCGGGCGTGGTGCGGCGAAGTCGTACTGCATCTTAATGACGAGCGGCAAGGTTTCTGAAGAGGCCGAGCGGCGACTGGATGCTATGGTCCGCACGACTGACGGTTTTCAAATAGCAGAGCTTGATCTGGAAATGCGCGGCCCAGGAGAGTTCTTCGGTACTCGACAGGCCGGATTGCCGAGCTTTCAAGTCGCGAATCTGATTCGAGATCGTGACCTCCTCGAGATTGCAAAACGCGAGGCTGCAGGTGTTCTTGCTGGTCCGAATTCCGAAGTTTCGCAGACGGAGATTGACCGGGCGTTATGGCAAATGCGAACACGTTGGCAGAAGACGTACGGACTGGTCGAAGTAGGTTAATCGTGTGGCGCGGATACTCTTGTCTGCGAAAAATCGAGATAGCCTCCCAAGTTGCTTCCTGGTTCGTAATCCGTCGATAATCAGCTTTCATGAAGGCGCAAACCGATCTTTACCGCGAACTGCCCGGGGTTGACGAACTTTTGCGTCAACCGGAGTTTTCGGTTCTGGTTGAGCAAGAAGGCCAACCGGCGACTGTGGACGCCTGTCGTGCGGTGCTCACGCGTTTGCGGAAAGACATCGCCACTGGGAACCTCGATTCACACAAGTTGCAGATTGCATTGACGGGAATTCACACTGCCGTAAGAGACGAACTGAACCGGACGCTCGCTTATTCCCTCAGGCCCGTGATCAATGCAACAGGAGTCATTCTGCACACGAACCTGGGGCGTGCGCCCATTGGCCAGAGCGCGATTGATCACATCGCCCGAACGGCGGGTGTGTATTCGAATCTCGAGTTCGACATTGAGACTGGAGAGCGTGGAAAGCGGGACGCGCATGTGGACCGGCTATTCCGCGAAATACTCTCGGAATCGGATATCGAGCATGGCTCTACTGGAATGGCGAGGACCACGCGAGCATGGCAAGGGCAAGCAGCGATCTCGACCATCGTGGTAAACAACAATGCCGCTGCGGTGTTACTCGCCCTGAATACATTGGCGGAGGGAGGCGAGGCGATCGTCTCGCGCGGCGAGCTGGTCGAGATCGGCGGTTCGTTCCGTATTCCGGATGTGATGGCGAAATCCGGGGTGACTCTGCATGAAGTTGGCACTACGAACCGTACAAGAATCGCAGACTACGAGCGGGCGATCAATGAACGAACCAAACTGCTGCTGCGGGTGCATCGCTCAAATTTCGAGATTACTGGATTCACCGAGCAGCCGAGTATCGATGAATTGGTTGCGCTTGCCGCCAGGCACAGGCTTCCACTCATCGAAGACTTGGGCAGCGGGGCGTTTTTTGATCTTCGGACTGTCGGCATCAACGACGAGCCTACGGTACGGGACAGTCTGCGTGCCGGCGTGCACATTGTTACCTATAGCGGCGACAAGTTGCTGGGTGGGCCACAGGCAGGGCTGATCAGCGGGCGCGAAGATTTGGTTCGGAAGATGCGAAGCAATTCACTGTTCCGAGCGCTCCGCGTGGATAAGCTGATCTACGCCGCGCTTGAAGCAATGCTTCTCGCTTACGTGAAGCGTGACTACAATGCAGTGCCGGCGTTGCGGTTGATGCAGGCCCCGAAGGCTGAGATCGCGGCGCGAGCGGAGGGAATGATCTCTCGTCTTAGCGGCAGGGCGGCAGGGGACGTGCATCCGCGCAAAGGCTTTGCCGCAACCCTAACTGCTGAACTGATCGATGGCGAGTCTTTGATTGGTGGTGGCTCGGCACCCTCGGCCGTGCTGCCTACAACTCTAATCGCACTCACCGCAAGTAACCTTAGCGCGAATGAGCTTGCCTCGCGCCTTCGCAAGGCCGATCCACCAGTGATTGCGCGAGTTGAAGAAGGTCGTGTGCTGCTCGATCTGAGAACTGTATTCCCCGAGCAGGACGAGATGTTGAGGCAGACTCTCGTCGGCATTACCGCTTAGAGCTGTTTCTTTTTCCCGGCTGGCGGTTCCCAGCTTAGACTCGTAAGGTGGCTACTCTCTTTACCATCGGCCATTCTACCCGTACCCTGCAGGAATTAATCGAAGCACTCCAGGCGCACTCGATTCAAACGCTGGTCGATATTCGATCGATCCCAATGTCGCGGCGACTTCCCCACTTTAATCGCGATGCCCTGGAAAACACCTTGCCCGAAGCAGGCATTCGGTATGTCTGGATGAAGGAGTTAGGGGGTCGGCGAAGAAAGATCCGTACAGATTCGCCCAATGTTGCTTTGAGAAGTGCCAGCTTCCGCAATTACGCGGACTACATGCTCACGCCAGAATTCGAGCAAGGAATTGTCCAATTGATCAGAATTGCGGAGCAATCGCGCACGGCTTACATGTGCGCTGAACGCGTTTACTTCCGGTGTCATCGAATGCTGGTTTCGGACTGGTTGCTTGCGCACGGGCATGAAATCTGGCACATCGACGATGCCAGGCCGACAAAGGCACACAAAATGATGTATGAAGCAAGAATGGAAAATGGCAAGCTGATTTATCGCGGTGACCGCCTTCTGTGATCGGCCGCTCAGTTCCCCAACTTCCTTCGCAGTGTTGGATCGGATAAGAATGTCTGACTCACGCGAGGCATGTGCTAACGTATCGCCATGATCCTGGGGACAGGTATCGACATCGCCGAAGTTCCGCGGATTGCTGAATCTATTCAGCGATTCGGTGACCGCTTCATTCGGCGAGTCTTCACCGACGGTGAAATCCAGTACTGCGATTCAAAGGCGAACCGAATTGAACGATACGCCGCGCGCTTCGCTGCAAAGGAAGCGGCGATGAAAGCTCTTGGTACAGGGTGGAACCACGGAGTGCGCTGGCGCGATGTAGAAGTCTTCCGCGAACCGGGGCACCGCCCCACCATCAAATTCCACGGTAAGGCTGCAGAATTCGCCGCTCGCCTAAACACAAAGAACATTTCGCTTTCCCTCTCACATACGCCGGAGCAAGCGATTGCGAGTGTGATATTGGAGACCTAGTCGTGGATCGTTCGTTTGTTGGAGGCGGGGGCTTTTTGGGGCGAAGTAGTGCGAGACAGAAGCTAATCGCCTCGTAAACCTTCAACTCGTTCGCTTGGCCAAGGACCAACAACGAATGACCAACGACGCTTTGATACACTGACCTCTTTCATGGTCACCGCAGAGACGCTGCCTCCCGCTGCTTCCACGTCAGTACCACCGGTTACGAGCGCTACGCTGCTTGCGGGTGTAGCGTTGAGCAGCTTTTCGGCGCTACTGCTGGAGCTGAGTCTTACGCGGTTGTTTTCAGTCGTACTGTTTTACCATTTCGCATTTCTGGCTATCTCGATCGCGCTGCTTGGACTGGGAGCGGGTGGCGTATTTGCACACCTGCAGAAAAAACGCCTGCGTGACATCGAGCTTCGAACTATTGCAACGGCTTGCGCTGCGTTTGCTGCTATCGCCACACCAGTTGTACTCGAGGTCGTATTGCATACGCCAGTTTCGTTGAAGCTGACTGCCGGCAACTTCCTTCGCCTTACGCTGATTTACATACTTTCGGCAGTCCCGTTCTTCTTAACGGGCGTGCAATTTTCCGTGCTCTTTTCGCGCGCGTCGGATCGAATTTCGCGACTCTATGGCACTGACTTAGGCGGAGGAGCGCTGGCCTGTCTTGCTGTCGTGCCACTGCTGAACTGGATCGGCGGGCCCAACACGATTTTGTTTTCGGCGCTGGCTGCAGCTGTTGCGGCTGTGGTCTGGAGTCCTGGCGTTCGCCTGCGTAAGCGAACGGCGGCCCTATTGATGGTCCTGCTGATTTCCCTCGTCCTGAACCATTCTGGACGAGTGGCTGACATTATTTGGACAAAGGGCCTCCGGCAAAAGAACGTCGAGTTCTCGCGCTGGAATGCGATTTCCCGCGTAGAGGTCGACAGAACGCCCGAGGGCGGTCGCTTGGTCATCATTGATGGCGATGCAAGCACGCACATCATGAACGCCGATCCGAAAAACTGGAGCGGTTCTGCATGGCAAAAACTGCTGATGGCCGCGCCTCCGGCAGTTATCAACGTGCTTCGTCCGCACGGCGACTACGCAATCATCGGACCGGGCGGCGGAGTGGACGTCTTGCGCGCTGTAGCCAACGGAAGCCATAGCGTTACTGGTATTGAGATCAATTCCATCATCGCGCGCACGGTCATGCAGGACCGTTATGCCGATTTTGCTTATCACCTGTACCAACGCCCCGATGTTCACATCCACGTTGCGGATGGGCGGTCTTTCATTCGTAACACTCCGAACACCTTTGACGTCGTGCAGATGACACTCGTCGACACCTGGGCTTCAACTGCGGCTGGCGCTTTCGCGCTTAGCGAGAACAATTTGTACACGACAGAAGCGTTTCGCGAATATCTGGAACATGTGAAACCCGACGGGATTGTGGCTGTCACGCGCTGGGAATTTCAACGGCCGCGTGAGGCGTTACGCGTAGCATCAGTTGCGATGAATGCGCTTCACCAACTCGGGGTGGCGGATACCTCCAGCCATTTCATCGTGGTTTCGCAAAACAAGCTCGATGAAGATGGCATCCACGTCGGGGTACTGGCGAAAAGGAGTCCGTTTACTCCGCAAGAAGAGGCTGCCGTACAGCGCCACGTCGCGATGAATCCACCCATGCAGGTTCTGTATTCACCTTCCGGGCAAGAAGACAATGCTTTTTCGCAGCTGATCCGCAGCAACGATCCATACGCGTTCAGCGCGAACTATGCTTACAATGTGGCACCCGTCAACGACAACGCTCCATTCTTCTTTTTTACTTTGAAGCTTGAACAGCTACTCCACTTGCATACCCGCCACTCAATGGATTGGAAGGTCAATCTGGGAGTTGCCGTGCTTGCAATGCTTCTCGTGATCTCGGTTGCTGCGGTACTCCTCTTTCTGGTATTGCCTCTGCTAATCGAGCAGGGCTCGCGCCGCGGCTCAACGCTGACACTTCTCTATTTTGTGGCCGTTGGTCTAGGCTACATTCTTGTAGAAATCACATTTATCCAACGTTTCGTTCTTTTTCTGGGCCATCCGACGTATGCCTTAACGGTGGTGGTGTTCTTAATGTTGCTCTCGAGCGGAGCGGGGAGCATTATTTCGAAGCGTTGGCTCTCAGTCGCCGACCGAATTTGGCTGCCATTGTCAGTTGTCGTTTCGTTTCTCCTGATCTATGTCGTTACATTACCAGCGATTCTTAACCGTCTGGTTGGCACGCCATTCTCGGCCAAGCTCGCCATCAGCACCCTGTTGCTGGTTCCTTTGGGTTTAGTTATGGGAATGCCTTTCCCCTCAGGCCTCACCATCCTCGGCTCACGTACCGCGGGTGACAATTCGATCGAGTGGGCATGGGCCATGAACGCAGGATCCAGCGTGTTGGGATCGGTACTGGCGATCGTGATCGCCATCAGGTTTGGATTAAGCGTCACGTTGGCTTGCGGCGCTGGCGCGTACCTGTTCGCCTTGCTATTGCGTGGAAAGCTTCTTCCACTCCGAGCCACTACTTAGAAAGACTTCGTGTTCTGCTATCATCGAAAAAATCCGCAGGGATGCCGGTCTGCTCGCGGCGTTGTGAACTGGCCCGCCGCCAGGCTGCTTGGGAGGATAGTTGCCTAGCCAGAAGCAGTTGAAGTGGTCTCAACTGAAGGTTGGCATCACGGTTGTAGTGGCCGCCACGGTTCTAGCAGTGCTCATCATCCTGATGAGTGGTACCGGCGGTCTCTTCACCCACAAAATCACATTGAAATCTTATTTCTTTGACGCACAAGGCTTGCGTGTAGGCGCGCCGGTTCGTTTGAGCGGAGTAGACATCGGCAACGTAAACCGCATCAGCATCGTTCCAAACAAGTCGAATACGCCAGTAGAAGTGCTGATGAAGCTCAATACAAGATACCGCTTCAATCTGCGAAAGGACTCGAAAACTCTGCTCTCCACTGCCGGCGTCTTGGGTGAGACCTACATCAACATTGATAGCTCCACGGCGACAGGCCCCGAAGTAGAGGATGGCGACGAGCTAAAGACGAGTGAGCAGCCGGGATATCAGGATGTAATGCGTTCCACCCAGAACGCTCTGCAGAACATGCAGGCGCTGCTGGCGCGCATGGACCGGATCATTGCGTATGTCGAAAGCGGGCAGGGAACGATCGGGAAGGTTATCTACGACGCCGCCCTCTACAACCGGTTGAACGCAACCGTCAGTGACTTCCAAAAAATCGTGAACGAAGTCTCCCAGGGGCAGGGTAGTATCGGCAAGCTGATTGCCAATGACGAGCTTTATAATAAGGCGAATGCAACGGTCGACAAGATCAATCTGCTTATTGATGACTTAAACGCGGGCAAAGGTACCGCTGGCAAGCTGCTGAAAGATCCTTCCCTATACGATACGGCGCAACAAACGGTCACGAATTTCAAGCAGTTAACTGACGATATCAACGCCGGTAAGGGCGCCATCGGAAAGCTGACAAAGGATCAGCAGTTCGCCGCCAAGCTGCAGAACACGATGAACCGGATATCAAGCATTACAGATCGGTTAGATGCGGGCGAGGGTACTGCGGGAAAATTTCTGCACGATCCTTCCATGTACAACAACACCAACAAGCTGCTAACCGATACTCAGGAGTTAATTGCAGCGATACGCAAGAATCCCAAGAAGTACTTAACAATTCATCTCAAGCTTTTCTAACGACAGGGCTTGAGGAAGGATTGTGTGTCCAGGTCTGGGCGTCCATGCCCACGTAGCTTATCGCTGCAGCAAGTCGACAGGCTGCTTCACGTCTTGGACGCGGAAATATCCGGCGAGCGCAGGGTACTTCTTGCGGACTTCCTCAAACATGGCGTAGGCCACATTCCGGTAAGAAAAGTGCCCTGCCGGGCCACTACGCAGCTCTGAAATGTAAACAGCCTCAGCAAAATCCATCTTAAAGAGCGTTCGTTTGCGGAAGCCGAGAGGGATGGCGTACTGCGCGTTCTCTGCGGCTTCCGGGCACTGGCTCCTGCTGAGGCGTTCGATAGCTGCTAATGCCTGATCCATTGCCGATTTGTATTGGGAGAGCGCCCCAGCGGGCGCAAGTTGCTCCGGAACGTCGTATCCGTGTGCTGTGGTAAAGCCCTGCTCGATTTGAATACAGCGGCGATGGCGGTGCATATCGCGGAACCCGCCGATGTCCATGAGAATGTCGAAGCGGAATTGCTGCCCGGCACGAAAGGCACGCAACATTTCATCGTGCTTGCCACGATGACGCAAGCCAGCCTCGATAATTTCGCGGCGGGTAATCTCCCCTGCGACCTCGACTGCGCGGCGAATCTGGCGATACGAGTAATTACAATTTTCGTAGAGCAGAGTGCATGCCAGTTCAATCTCGAGTGGCTCGTCGTCGAGTAAGTCCACCGCTGGAGCTGGGTCGACCGCTGCGCCTTTCATCAATTCAGCCGCAATCTGACGTAATTCACGGCGCGTTTCGATCTCGTATGGATTCGGATCGGCGTACTTGACCAGGGTCGGTGAGACTCGAACTTCTTTCAGAAGCTCCTGTTCCGCGCGGGCGCCAAGAACAGGCGAAACCTCACGGATATCTTCTACTAGCTGGCGCCACGAATCGTGATTGACGTTATAGGCCGCGCCACTTGCAGCTCGTTTCAAGAGTTCTCCCAAATTGCGGACCTCTTTGTGAGTGTGGGAGAGCAGATGCGAGACCTGCATTTCGAGGGTTCGCGCGTTAACGATTTCGCCGAGAGAAGTATTCGTAGCGAGTGGCAGAAGATATCGTGAGACGTCGAATGCCCGTGCTTTCAGTGTGCGTTCGTAAGACTCCTGCTTCATTTCAGGCGGCTTTGGCGTGACTTCTGCCAGATAACGAAACATTTGCTCAGAGAGCGCCTCATATTCGGAGAACAGGTCATTAACCGTCCTGGTGTAGAGTTCGCGCGCACTCTCATCGGAACCGAAATCCGGTGTGTAATATCCGCTTTTGCGAAAATCCTGATAGCGAGTCGATCGCTCCTGGCCGTCCCATCGTTGCTCGTCAGCTATAACGATCGCGGCGAGGATAGAAAGTCTTTCGATTGCGAGGGCGATGTGGGCCAAATCCGCAATAGAGCGATGCCCGTACTGGAAATAGAACGTATTTAAGAATTTCTCTGCTTTCTGTGTGCTGATTTCCCTCAGCGATTCCTTCATCGACAATGCCGAACGTGAATACTTGGCCATCGCGTATGCCTGAACCTCGGGCTCAGCGCCGAAAATTGCGTAGACCTCGGTTGATGGGGATTGCGCTCCCGGATTGCTTCCGTTCATTGGTGCGGATTTCAGCGCAGTTTCAGCCATGAAGGACCTCGAAAGGAAAGAGTTTGAATCTTAAATCTCGGCATAGCGGCGCGCAATCGCAGCGCGTAGTTCCTCGGTGAATACCTCTGTGGAACTCTGTGTCCTCTGTGGTCGGTATTTAACTCTGACTAACTTTCTAAAAGCTCACCATGGAGCACACGGGGTTACACCGAGAAAAGCCACAGAGGTGCTTAGAGAGTGTGCAGGTACGCTAGCAGATCGTTGATCTGCTCATCCGTCAGCACGTTCCCGAAACCATTCATCTTGTTACGCCCGTAGCGAATGATATCCCTGGCGCGGTCGTCATTTGCGGGTATACCGCTGGCGGAAAAGTATTGCCGCTTGAACACACCTTTCAGGCTTGGACCTTGCCTTTTCCGTGATGAATAAGGCGCATGGCACCGGTCGCAATATTGATCGTAAATGTGGCGGCCGGAGGCTTGTTGCGGGGTCAGGCCGAGTTCTGCATCGCTTCTGCGACGCTCAACTTCACAGCCGCTGTTCATGACAATTGAAACCAACGCGCAATAGGCGATGAACAGTCTGGGAAAACTCGCTTTTCGCATCCACTCAGTTATATTCCTGCCAAAGCCCCTTCGCCAATTCGTGCTACTGGCAAGGAATTTGCGCGATTTTCACAGTCGAAATCTGCCAGCCTTCAACTGGCAATTCGTACAGGTCTCTAACAAATCTGGGAAAAATCGCGAAAACATTTGTGACTTATCCTTCACGCAGACGTTGCTGCACAAATTCTGCTGCATGCACCTGTGAACGAGCTGCACTCGATTGAAAGCAAAGCAGATGTAAATTCGTTTTTTCTGTTGACCCAAAAATTAGAAGGTGTAAAACCATAATCGTTCTTTGACAGTTTCTGAAGTTTTACCGGTTGGTGCGGCGTCCGGGGGTCAAGCGAGATCACCTTCGGCAGGACGCAAGAGCTAACGTAAGAAAGTCGGGCAACCGATGGACTGGCGTACAGCTCCTGCAGAATGACTGAGGGAGGGTCAGTGAGGCTCTATAGCAAAGCGCTGGTCGAGGAGAACAAGAAACCAAGTCAAAGGCAGGATAGAGTCCCGAAGGCGTTGAACTGATTTATCCGGTTGGCGGTAAGCCCGGAGCCCGAGCAACGATCGCCGGTTCATAGTCCGCAAGGATGGTGGCCAATGCAGGTCGGCAAGGGTCTAAAGCGAGCTACTGGCCGAGACGAATGAGTACAACACAACCTCGGGACTCTTAATTTTTGGTGCTGTTGGCTGCGCCAGCGGCACTATCTGCAGCGTCTTGCATCCTGGAGCGGCCGTCTCCCAGTACGCTCCTCCCCCAAACAAGAACGGCCCTTTTACGACTCCGGTGGAGGCGCTGCGCGTTGCAGTTCAGGGCGCAGACGCGATCGAGTGGCGCCCGCTTACTAGCCGCGCGCGGAAGATTCGCTTTGAAATTGGTTCCTCTCCGACCACATCCACGTTGACCGTGTAGTTCCCAGCTGAAAGCGTGTCGCCAAAAGGTAACTCCTGTTCTTGCGTGTCTCTTTTCAGAGGGAAATGTTGGTAGCCGATTGCAGTAGCCCGGCCGATGTCATTCACTGCGAGCACGATGAACGTCAAATCGAAATCTCTTCCAGTGCGATTGGAGACGATGACGGACCCGTCGATTCTCTGTCCGCTGACTTGCGCCTTTTGCTTCCAGTCGGCAGTCAGAGGGACCTCGGTCTCAATTACGAAGCCTTTCTGTCTCTTTTTGGCAGGCCTGCCGCTGTCGGTTACTGTCATCACGAAGCCAAAACTCCCGGATTCTTCAAATGTGCCTGAGACTTCGCCGCGATCATTTGCAGAGATCTCTTTCGGAAGCGAACTGTCGATCATTTGCCAACGATAGGGTTCGGTTCCACCGGATGCTTCAAGCTGAAACTGATATGGCTCCCAGAGCGACGCCTTCGGTAGCTCGCTGCGCGAGAGAGAAAGTCCATCAGGGGAGGAATCCTGCTGTCCGGCAAGCCGCGCCGAAGGAGGGGTGAGCAGCAGGACCAGGAATATGAAATTGCGAATCGGCATTGCGAAATTATAGGTTCCTCCAGCCTGGACTACGTAGACGCACGCTCCGTGCGGAACCGCACACTCTATTCGGCCCGTTTTCACTGGCCTTTCTCAACCTAGAACGTTGCGAACTGCGATTTTTGTGGCCTCTTTTGGTTCCAGCTATCAAAAACCCGCGTAAAATCAGGCGTTTTTGCTGTTTTTCCACAGCCGGCGGCGTTAATATAGCAACGCAATTCACAGGTATTCTATTTCGCTACTCTAGGAGGATTCATGGCAGCAGGCATGACCAAGACACAATTGGTCCGTCATCTCGCAGAGAAGATGGGAGCAAACAATAAGACCGCGGCGGCGTTTCTGGAGAACCTTGCTGATACTGCGATCAAAGAAACCAAGAAGAACGGTGTCTTTGTAGTACCGGGGCTGGGCCGGCTGGTGAAGGCACACCGCAAAGCGCGCATGGGGCGTAACCCGCAGACTGGCGAAGCAATCCAGATCAAAGCGAAAACCGTCGTGAAATTCCGCGTAGCCAAAGCCGCGAAAGACGCGATCGCTCCGAAGAAGTAAGTCCGGATATTCTTCTCTCCAGAGGCCGGCTTGGCGCCGGCCTTTTTCTCTTGATTGCTCCCCGTGAAAGTGCTTGACATTCAAAATACTGTGTGAAATACAGTATGTACCATACACTATATGTCGCCAGGTGCCAAATCGGACTCTCTTCTCGACAATCTGCGGCTTGAGCTACGTCGCGGTTGTCTGGTGCTCGCGGTTTTGGCCGAATTACATACTGAGCAGTACGGCTATACCCTGCGCAAGGCGCTCGTGGAACGTGGCATGGAGATCGACGAGGGCACTCTGTATCCGTTGTTGCGCCGGCTTGAAAGCCAGGGATTGCTGGTCAGCGAGTGGCGCGAGGAAGACAAACGCAACAAGCGGTTCTATCGAATCTCTCGTGAAGGCAGGCAGATTCTAAAGCTGCTTCTTGCCGAGTGGCAAATCATTGGCGCGTCTCTCGAAGAAATTCTTGAGGAGTCAGGAAATGGAACTCTTAGAAAAGTACCTACAGGCAGTTAAGTTCTGGCTGCCGAGTTCGCAGCAGGAAGACATCATCGCGGAACTACGTGACGACATTCGCTCCCAAGTGGAAGAACGCGAGAGCGAGCTTGGGCGCAGTCTCAAGGAAGATGAATGGGAGTCCCTGCTCAAACAGCGCGGACGACCCTTGCTGGTTGCGGAAAAGTACCTGCCTCAGCGATCTTTGATCGGCCCGATTCTTTTTCCGGCGTACTGGTTTGTCCTAAAGATCGCACTGCTTTGCTATCTGCTTCCATGGGTCGGAGTGTGGATTGGCCTGCTGCTATTCAGCCCGGAATATCGAGCACATCACCTAGGGCTTGCGGTTTTCAAAGACCTCGGCGTTCTTTGGATGAATTCCTGGTTCCCATTCACCGTTGTTACCGCTGTTTTTGCAGTGCTGGAGAGAGCGAAAGACAAAAACTGGCTCACGACGGACTGGAGCCCGCGCAAGCTTCCCGCAGTTCGCGACGCGCAGCGGATTTCCCGCACAGCTTCTGGAATCGAGTTAGTGGCCAACACAATTTTCGGGATTTGGTGGCTGAAGATACTTTGGACGCAAACGCTATTTGAGAGTGACGGAATAAAAATCACCTTAGCCCCTGCGTGGCACAAATTCTTCTGGCCCTTTTTCGCAGTGCTGTTGGTGAACACCGCACTTTCCACCTTTAACTTTATTCGGCCATATTGGACCCGGCAGCGGCGCGCGATGCGGGCACTCTCCAATTTGCTGACCGCGGTCACGTTGTTCTTTGTCGCCAGGGAGTTCACGCCGTTGATGGTGAAGGCCCCCGCGATCGTGGGAGATAGAGTAGCGACTCTCTCCTGGGCAGTGACATTTGGCCTGACCCTCTCATTTGCGATTGGCGCGATCATTTGCCTCGCTCTTTCGGCAGTCGATACTTGGCGGGCGGCGAAAATCCAGCAAGGTCCTCCTCAGCTGAGCCAAGGCGTCGCAATCTGATTTCTAACTTGCGCTAGATGTTCGTAAGGTAAAGGCGGCCTTGGCGCAGATACCCCTTGCGCCTGAACCAATCCTCCATCGCCAGTTGGAGCTGATCGAGCGGCACTCGCTCACCGAGCTCGATCAGACCATCGCCTACGGGGAGTGTATCGTCAAAGATACTCGCATTGGTGAAATTGCGCATTGAAAAGTTGTCGAGCCACTTCAGCGGGCAGGGGACACGCTTACCCTCTTGTTCGTACTCGACACGAATCTTCCGTGAGAACATCCTGGAGAAATTCTAGTTGCTCGAAATTATATGGCCGGTGACGAAGTCGCGGAGGTCTGGGTGCTGTTCTCCCCGTTGACCAAGTCTTTCAGTTCCTTGCTCGGCTTGAAGAATGGAATCTTCTTGGCGGGTACGTCTACGCGATCGCCGGTTTTTGGATTACGGCCGACCCGGGGTTTGCGTTGACGAGTACGAAAGCTGCCGAAGCCTCGGATCTCTATTTTGTCTCCGGCGCGAAGCGACCGCACGACGCTGTCAAAGATCGTCTCTACAACGACTTCGCTGTCTTTGCGGGTCAACTCCACCAGTCGCGAGACTTCATCGATCAAGTCTGCTTTCGTCATAAGCCTTTGCCCCCAGATCTTTCGAGAATTAATCAGCCAAGGTCCAAATATAAGCGAACCACCGGCCCGAGCGTGACAGAACGTGTTGGCATAACCTTCTCAAATTTCAGGGCTTGTTGGCAAGAGGGAGATTTTGCGGCACTACTTCCATAGATAGTAAAACCCGATGTGCTGGTCGAGCAGTTTTTCGCGAGTTGGTAGCCATGTGGAGGCGTCGCCGAACAATAGATCAAGTAGGGACTCGCGATTTTTTTCCGGATGCACCAGTACTGGTTCACCGCTGATATTAACGGACTTGGCTGTATCCAGGACCACGGTCCTGAAATCTCCAATCTGATCAATCAGATGCAGAGTCATGGCTTGCTCGCCTGTCCAAACGCGACCGTCGGCGATCGACTTAACGTCGGAGACTTTGGTGTGACGACCGTCGGCCACGGCCTGCACAAACTGGCTGTACATGTTGTCGATCAGGCCCTGCATATACTGGCGTTCAGCTGGTGTGAGCTCGCGCGTGGGGTCGCCCGTGTCTTTGAATTCGCCGACCTTCAGGACCTCCGGCTTCAACTTTGCCCATCGCATGAGATCGCCGTAGTTGACCCATTCGGCAATTACACCGATTGAACCCACCACGCTACCGTTGTTGGCATAGATTTTGTTGGTAGCTGAAGAGACGTAGTATGCGCCGCTGGCGCCAACGGTTTCTATGGAAGCAACGATGCGCTTGTGCTTTTCGTCGCGAACGCGCTTTACTTGGCGATAGATTTCTTCTGAGGCAGCGACTCCCCCACCCGGCGAATTCACATGAATGATGATCGCTTTGATGGAGTCGTCATCAGCAAACTTGCGCAAATCTTCGACTACTCCGCTGGGATCAAGGATCACGCCATCCAGATCCACAACGCCAATTTTCCCACCAAAAGCGCGGAGGCCTGCTTCTCGCCCGCCGGCATGAAGCGCAATGTAAACCAGCGTGAATACTGCGAGGACGAATAGAAAAAACGCACATCCGCCGATCAGCACCCACAACCAGATGCGCGAGCGTCCGTTGTCAGCCATAAACGTTTGTAGTGTAGCACCGCGGCATAGCGGTTGCATTTATTAAGCCACGACGACCTGCAGCGCCTTCGGGGCAACGCTGAATTCGACAGGAGTCTGGCAAACGTATTCACCATCGGCATAAACGTCGAATGGGAGCTCCGTTTCAATTGTCACGCTCGGCACTTGGCTGTACTCAACCTGCCGCAATCGTGTGTGGGCTCCAAAAAATACGGTAGGGAAAAGGCAGAATAGGCTTAAAGCATTCATGCCGCGCACAACGCAAACGTCCAGTTTGCCGTCGTCCAACTTTGCCTGTGGGGCAATTTTCATCCCGCCACCGTAGGATTGCGCATTGGCCACGGCGGCAAGAATTGTTGACTGAAAGAAACCAGACGAGTTCCCGTTTGGCGACACTTTCATGGGGAATGGAGAGAACCGCAGAAACTCGCCCGGCGCAGAAAAAGCATATCCGCCATGGGCTCTGAGCCAGCGAGGAAGTGAGTTGGCGCGCTTGGCAATTTCAGCATCGAGCCCTACGCCCGCGACGCAGCAGAAGTAGCGCGGTCGGTTCGAGCGAATATCGGACACTTTAGAGTTTCTATTCGGGGTCGGCGTGATCACGCCAAGGTCAATGGCTTCTGGCTTGCTACCCTTTGCTAATTTCTGCCACGCGGCGACCGAATCCTTCAAAGTCTTGAGCCCCAGCGCACGAGCAAAGTCATTGCCGCTTCCGCACGGCACTACTAAGACTGGAGCCGCGAGGTCAACCAGTAGTGCCAAGTGATGATGAATCGTACCGTCGCCGCCAAAGATTACGATTGCATCGGCCTGCTCTACGAGGCCGGTCCACTGGGCGTTAGCCTGACGCTGAAACGCCGCAAGAATTTTGGGCGTATTACCAGGCCCGAGAATTGCAGCGGCGCGCATGCCGTCGGCATTAGAACATAAGGAGTTGCAATCGCGATACCTTCTTACCTCCACACCCTTTCACCTGCTTGCCTCAATCTTTCATTGCGACAGAAAAGGTCGACACACCACCGTAACTTGTTGCTTCCACCGAACGCTGATTAGCTAGATGGCATTGCCCACTTGGGGCGGAATCGAAAGGGGAGAGGATGCGCAGATTAGGGATTTTTTTGCCAGTTCTCTTGCTTTCCATGTTTGCTTCTGCTCAGGAGCAGCCGGCAACGGCGGCAGCTTCAGCAGGGGCGGATGGGGGAAAGGCGACTGTTTACATTTACCGCTATAAACAGTTTGTCGGGGCGGCACTGGAGCCTTCTGTATTTTGCGACGATACAGCGCTTGCAAGGATGGACAACGGCCGCTATTTCATGGCCAAGATTGATCCGGGCAAGCACTTGTTCCGTTCAAACGACAAGCAATCCGGCGTCGAACTCGACCTTAAGTCAGGACAGGAGTACTTCCTCCGAGTGGAAATTGCCACCGGCTTTATGAAGGGTCACGGTCGTCTGCTCTTGGTCGCTCCTGAGCAGGGAAAGTACGAGCTGAAGTCGTCGAAGCTGAAGCCTTTGGATCAGGACAAGGTTGCTGACGCAGCCCGAGTCTCTGTTGCAGAAGTCCAGTAAACATGCGCGCAAGTTAAAAAGAGGGGAGCCGAATTCGGCTTCCCTTAATTGTTCTACTTCCATTCCAATTACTTCGCGAGTGGCTCGGTCATATCAGCAAGGGCGTAGCCCATCACGGCCATGCATGCAGCGTTCTCGCGCAGTTCTTGCGGCATGACTTTGTCTAATGTATCGGCAGCAGTGTGATGATAAGTGAAGTACTTCACGCCGTTCTGCCAAATCCCGAAGGATGGAACTCCCGCTTTCGCCAGCGGCTCGATATCCGTTTCCGGCGACTCAGGGACAATCTGAAGCAAATTCGCACCGAATGAACTGAGAACATCCTGTACCGGCGACAGCTGTTTCACTGCGTCCTCGCCGGTCTTTAGGTGAAAGCCCAGCGGATGCTCGGCGCCCAAGTCGCTCTCAATTGCGGCGAAATGGTTTGCTGCTTCAGCCGCGTGGTCTTTCGCGTATGCCGTTGCCCCCGTTGCTCCCATCTCCTCATCCATCCAGGCAATCACGCGGATCGTCCGCCGTGGATGAAGGTTCAACTTATGGACTAGCTCAGCCGTTTCCATGGCCATGACGACGCCTGCGCCATCGTCGATTGCACCCGTACCGAGGTCCCAGGAATCGAGGTGACCCGAAACGATCACAACTTGTTCAGGATGCTCTGAGCCCTTCAGGTCTGCAACTACGTTATGACCTTGAGCAATGGGACCAAGTTTTGTAGTGAGCGTCAAATGAACACGAACGCGGCCTCGCGCCGCCAGGCGAGCAATTAGGCCTGCGTCTTCTGCGCTGACCGCGCCGGCTGGAATAGGTGTTTCAAGGCTTGCCCCCGTATGTGGAAGCCTATATGCTCCATCACCCGCAGAGCGGACGATCACGCCAACTGCGCCAAGTTCAGAGGCGGCCCCAGCTCCTGCTACGCGGTATCGAACCGCTTCACCGTATGCTGGCCCAGCCTGGCCAGTCATAGCTTTCTGGTGATCGTAAACTTCATTGAAAAGGACAATCTTGCCCGCAACGTTGTCTTTGCCAAGTTGCTTCAGTTCATTGAAATTGTTTACGACGATTACGTCTGCGGTGATCCCATTTTGAGGAGTCGGGGAATTTCCCATCAACGCGGTGATGTAAATTTTCTGAGCAGTCCCTGCCACCTGACCGGGGTATTCCACCAACTCCGCGGCATCAACCCCGCGCTCCAAGTGCCGCACTGGAACAGCCTCAAGGCGAGCGTCAAGTCCGAGCTTGCGCAGTTCATCCGCAACATACCTTGCAGCCGCCTCGGCCTGAGGAGAGCCCGCCGTCCTCGGGCCAATGCTGTCAGTCAGATATTCGAGCTGCTGGTAAGCATAGTCATCGGTGAGTGCTGCATCGCGAAGCTGTATTAGCTCACGACGTAACTCCGCAGGAAATGCCCGCGTGGCTGATTGCGTTTCTTGCGGGACAGAAGCCCACGCAGGTTTCAAGATTTGCGGGCTGGTAACTTGCCCGTAATCGAGCGACAACACCAAGACTGAGAATATGAGCACGAACAGTCCGAAACGCATCCTCACCTCGTCCAGCTTTGCAGTTGGATTTCTAACATAACACCTGTCGGTGACGGATCGCGTGGCGTTGTTTTTGAAGACAGGCAAGAAAGAACGACCCGCCTCTCATGACCATGCGAGAGGCGGGTCGTGAATCGGGCTTATTGCAGCTGCACGATCGGCGCGATAGAAGGCACGCCGTTCGAATTAACCAGGAAAAGCATGTAGTGTCCTGGCGGCGCCACAAAGTGGCTTGTCGGCGCAGTGATCGTTAAGCCTCCGGTGGTTTGCGTAAACGTAACCGGTACGAAGCGAGCATTCATGTTCACGAAGTGCGTGACTGAACCGGTTCGAATCAGCACTGCGCTTTGAATACTTGCACCGTCCGGCGTAGCTACAAAGAAATTCTGCCCGTAACCTACCTGCGATGGCGCCTGTGTGATCGTCGGGCGCGGTCCTTTGAATAGGTACGGCGGCGAGAAAAATTCGGCGGTTAGCTGATCCGGCACATTGCCGAAATCCGCTCCCATCCCCGACTCCATAACACGGCCATCCGGCAACAGAATCGCCGTGCCGTGATATTCGCGGGGCGTGTGCATCGACGACATCGTGGTCCAGGTCTTGGTTGCTGGTGACCAGAGCTCGGCCGCATAGACTGCCTTTGAAACATCGCCGCCGTTCTTATCGCTCTCGCCTCCGGTCGCGAGCACTGTTCCGTCGGGCAGTTCGGTCAGGTTCAAGAAGCTGCGCGCATATTGCATCGACGCGGTTTGTTGCCACTTCGGTGAAGGCTGGGTCATGTCGAGCACAAAGGTGGTGTTCGCCGAAGCGCCTGTCATCTGACTATCGGCCGCGCTGCCCGCTTTCATGATCTTGTCTTGCAAATACATGACCGAGCTGCCGCCTTCGGTTATGTTCGTGTCCACGTTGGACCAGGTTTGCGTGTTGAGGTCAAGAATGTCGGTGACGGTTGCATATTCAGAACCGTTGACGTGAATGATCCGGCCATCCGACAGCTGATAGATGAACGGATAAGTCTCAAACGGATTGTTTGCGTTTGTAAGCTGTGTCCACGTATTCGAAGCTGGGTCGTAAACCTCGGGAATGCCGGCGTTGGTGTGCTCCGTTGTCTTCCATCCACCCAGGACAAGCACGCGACCGTCGGATAGAGTCGTCGCAGTCGGGTACCAACGCGGATAGGCCATCTTCGGCACAACCGTAAAAGTATTGTTCGAAGGGTCGAAAATTTCGGCATTGGCGATGCCCATCTTGCTGGCGCTTTCGCCATAGCCGCCGACGATCAGGATTCGCCCGTCTGCGAGCGCTGTTTGTCCCGAACAGAACAGGTCTGTCGGGGCCGGGATGTTGGTGAATACGTTGTTCAAGTAATCCCAAACCGTCGGAGTCGAACCGTCCTGATAGAACAACACCTTCCCGTTCTTCAGTAAAACGAGGTTTACTGCGACCGCTGGAATGTCAACGGGCTGTGACCAGCTGCCAACTGCGGCTGCATTGCCCGAATTGTCAACCGTCACTGTGATCGCGTTCGAGGTTGTGCTGAAGCCGGCGCTGTTGTAAGCGATTGCCGCGAGAGTGTGATTACCCGCTGTGGCAGTTGTCGTATTCCACGCGAACGAGTAGGGAGCGGTGGTGACTTGCGATCCCAGATTGCTCTGGTCGAGCAGGAACTGCACTCCCGTGATCGTCGATCCGGTATTGGTGACGTTCGCGGTGATCGTCGTGGTCCCAGTGACACTGGCGAATTGCAGTGGTGAAGCGATGCTGACTGTAGGCGGAGTGCCTCCTCCACCTGCACCATCTGTCGATGGCAACACCTCTACTATTGCGAGGTTGTAGCGATCACCGGTCGGCGCTGTGTCGTTAATTGTCACCGAAGTTCCAGCCACTGGTGTTGGGGCCGTTTGCCGCTGGACCCAGTATGTGTCGCCCGCCGAAGTCAGGTCCTGATGCACCAGGCTCTGGCTAGCTCCCGGAGTGCGTACGATAGCGTTGTCATAGTCATTGCCAACGCCGAATACCCAGGAATTGTTTCTCGTCGTCACTAGCGATGCCGTCGGAGCTCCCGACCTGGCATTTGTGGCGACCGATGTTCCCACTGCGCCGGAGCCATTGCTTCCTGTGGTATCGACGCCGGTGAAGCTCATGACCGTGATTGACGACTGCACGCTTTGCGAGAGCGTGGCGGTGACTTTGACGTTCGACAAGGGATTCGCCGCAAATGCCCGCCAGATTTCTGCGGTGCCGCTCTGGACGTTTGACCGCTTTACGAGGACCCAGGTCAGTCCTCCGCCTGTAATGCCTGTCACCGTCGTATTTGAGCCGGAGATGAAGTCACCAGTAACGAAAGCAAGCAATAGTTCGTTCCCAGAGCTGGTAGAGAATACCGGACTTGCGACAGTCGTGGCTTTTGTTGTGCCGTCAGCTGAGACGTTCACGTCAATCCCGAACGGTTGCGCCGTCACCGCTTGCGCCGTGAAATTCAGGTTAGCGGAAGCTCCGCTGATCGTTGTCGATTGCGAAGCCGGAGTGAACGACTCCCCGGTTTTGCTTGGAGTCACCGTGTAGCTTCCATTCTGCAAGTTCGAGAAACTGTAATTTCCGCTGATATCAGTGGTGGTGCTCGCAGTAGCAGACCCACTGAGCGCGACGGATACATTCGCCCCCAGGTTCGTCGGGCTGATCGTGCCGGAAATGCTATAGGTCGGATTCGGCGTCGCTGTGAAACTTACGTTTGTTGCATTCGCGCCGCTCAGAGTCACCGGCTGACTTGGCGGGTTGAAGGTGAACCCTGCATTGCTGGGCGTTACTGTGTAAGAGCCGTTCGGCAGATTATTGAAGGAGTAGTTGCCCGAGCCGTCTGCCGCAGTCGAAGCGCTTGCCGAACCGCTGAGCGTCACAGTGGTTCCGCTGGCGGTGGTGCCAACACTTCCAGAAATGCTCCAGGTCTGAAGAGCGAAATTAATTCCGGAGGCATTGTTGCCGGCGATGCTTACGTTCTGGCTGGCAGGAGTGAACGTCTGTCCTGATTTGCTGGGAGACACTGTGTAGCTGCCATCGCTCAGATTCCCGAAGCTGTAATTGCCGGATCCGTCAGGTGTGGTCGTCGATGTTCCGCCTCCTGGTAGCGTAAGAGTTACGGTCGATCCGCTTACGAGGGATGCCGGACTGAGTGTGCCGGAGATGGTTGATGTTGTAACACCGCCGGTCGCAGCGACAACTTCCACGATGCTTAAGTTGTAGCGGTCGCCAGCCGGCGCGGTGTCGTTAATCGTGACACTCGTCCCACTGAGTGGGGTTGGGCTGTTTTGCATCTGCATCCAGTAGGTGTCGCCAGTCGCGGACAGAAGTTGGTGTACCAGGCTTTGTCCCGCTCCCGGAGTGCGCGCAATGGCGTTGTCGTAGTCATTGCCGACGCCGAAGACCCAGGAGTTGTTTTGGGTTGTAACGAGAGTTGCAGTGGGCGCGCCCTTGGCAGAACTTGCGCTCTTTGTGGCGCCAATCGCACCCGAACCGTTGGTCCCGGACGTATTGACGCCGCTAAAAGTCAAAACGGTCATAGAAGACGCAACACTCTTTGAGAGCGTCGCCGTAACCGTGACCTGACTGAGGGGCGAAGTCGCGAATGCACGCCAGATTTCAGACGTCCCGCTTTGCGCATTGGTCCGTACCACGAGCGTCCAGGTGAGGCCTCCACCGCTGATGCTGCTGACCGAAGTACTTGCTCCCGCTGGTGAGTCGGTGGCGACCAACGCCAAGAGCAGTTCGTTTCCTGAGGTGGTCGAGAACGC